>Ga0207859_1000052_pt1 | contig 17750 bp, 16 predicted proteins | sample LuqExpMetageno25_FD_187783 | JGI IMG/M metagenome (GOLD analysis project Ga0207859, IMG submission 187783) | Tropical forest soil microbial communities from Luquillo Experimental Forest, Puerto Rico - Sample 25 (SPAdes) | ecosystem: Environmental > Terrestrial > Soil > Tropical forest ...
TATCCATACGCTTGGTCTCACTCGTCTGCCGCCGTTTGGACTAACCTGAGCGCGCGGCGGCCACCACCTCGTTATGCGCACTGTTCGCGGCCGCAAGCCGGGCGCCCTCGGCGACCGTGACATCGCTGCTTATGTCGACACGCGCACCCAACACCACAAAGTCCTCCAGAGTCGAATTTCCCGCAATTCCCGCTTGAGCAACCACCAAACAGTGACGTCCGATGCAGACATTGTGACCGACCTGAACCAAATTGTCGATCTTGGTACCTTCGCCGATCACGGTATCGCGGATGGCGCCGCGGTCGATGGTGGTGCCAGCCCCAATCTCGACGTCGTCCTGGATGATGACGCGCCCGACCTGCGGCATCTTGAGCTGACCGTCTGCGCCCCTGAAGCCGAAACCATCCTGGCCGATCTTGCACCCAGGATGAATGATCACGCGGTCCCCGATCAGCGCATCTGTAATCACCGCGCCGGCACCAATCGAGCAATCGCGCCCAATCCGCACGTCGGTCCCGATGACGGCGGTTGCGCCGATCAAACAGCCGGCGCCGATTTCGGCCCGCGGACCGATCACGGCGCCAGGCTCGACGGTGATGTCGCTCTCGAACCGCGCGCTCGGATGCACATGGGCGCCAGCTACCTCGCCCGGCTCGGCCAGTGAGGAGCGCCGCAGCGCATGCGGAAACAATTCCCGCGCGACCATGACGAAGGCGCGATAAGGCTCTGGCACGATGAGCACGGCCACGCGCTGCGGCAAATGCTCGGCCAGCACAGCGGTGGTCAGACAGGCCCCGGCATGCGTCGTGGCGGCGGAGTCGGCAAAAGCCTTGTTGTCAAAAAAAGTAATGGCCTGCGGCGAGGCTCGATCAAGCGGAGCAAGGTCGACAATGCGCCGCGTGAGCATCGGCGCGGGTGGCGGCGTGACTCCGGTCAAGGCGGCAATCTCCGCCAGCGTGAGACCGTGCGCGTGTCGTAAGAATACCGGCTCGCTCATGCCGACAATGCCTTGCCGCCAGGCGAGCTCCACATCAGAACTTTGTGCCGCCGCTGAAGCGGAAGAACTGGGTTCTGTCGTACGATTGTTTGGTCATCGCGTAAGCGAAGTCGAAGCGCAGCGGACCGAGCGGCGAATCCCAGATCAAACCCATACCGACCGATGATCTTACCGAACTATTGTCGGCGAATTGCAGCTGTTCGCCGGTCACGCTCCAAAAAGTCGGACCTTTGTAGTCCCACAGTGAACCCGCGTCGGCGAAAGCGGCAAGCTTGATCCCCACTTCCTTGGGAAGGAAGTATAGCGGGGTCTGCATTTCGAAGCTGGCGCCCCAAAAGATTGTGCCACCGAGCGCGTCATTGGCAGTGCCTGGCGTGAGATCACGCGGGCCGATGCCGGCGGGCGCGAAGCCCCGTACCAGGTTTGGGCCCATCTGGAAGTTATCCAGCATGCGCACACTCTGACCGCCCCACCCAGTCAGGTAGCCGCCTTGCAGCTTTAGAACACCGATGACGTCTGGGAAGACCTCGTAGTAGTTGCGTGCTTCCGCGGTCGTACGGATGAAATTTACGTCGCCGCCGACGCCGGCGAGATCCTGTTTGAGTTCGGCATAGAGGCCGCCGGTGGGCGACCTATTGTTGTCGAGCGTATTGTATGACAGCGAGTAGCCGACCAATGATACCGTGGCGGGACCGTTCGCGAGTTCGACGCGGATCGGCAGCGTGGTTTCGCTGTCCGCGTAGCAGCCACCCTGTGTACCGGGGTAAACGGTCGTATCTGTATTTTGCGCGGCATTGAACACGCCTTCGTTGGTCGGGGTCACGCCAGGGCCCCCATTGATCAGCGCATTGCTCGAAAACTGACAGTTGTTCAAGGCAAATGGCAGCGTGATCTGTTGCCGGTAGATCGTGTAAGACGGCTGGAAAACGATTTCTTCCGACAAGGCGAAACCGAGCCGCAATGTCGTTCCGATTGTCTCCGTACTGTAGGATATGTATGGCGAAGGAAGTTGCTGCCGCGCAAAGATGTCGATGCCTCCGGCCATTCGATATCCCAGCAGATAGGGCTCCACATAGGACAGACCGAAGCCGCGCTCGTACTGGCCATAGCTCACCGAGGCCTTGCCGAACGCGCCGCGGCCCATCAGGTTACGGTCGGCAATGCTGACCTCGGCGATAAAGCCATTGGCCGTGGAATATCCGCCCGCAATCGAGAACTCGCCGGTCGGCTGCTCCTCAACGTTGACGTTGATCACGACGCGGTCGGGCGCCGAGCCCGGTTCGTTGGTGATCTTGACCGTCTTAAAAAAGTTCAGATTCTTCAAGCGGCGCTCGGCACGATCAATCAGTGCGCGGTTATAGGCGTCGCCCTCGGAGAGATCGAACTCGCGGCGGATCACGTAGTCGCGGGTGCGAGTATTGCCGTGAATATTGATGCGCTCGATATAGGCGCGTGTGCCTTCGTCCACCACGAAGACGATGTTGATAAGCTTGCGTTCGTAATCGCGGTCTCCGCGTGGACGAACATTGGCAAAGGCATAGCCATGCTTGGCTGCTTCTACCGTCATCGCCTCGATGCTCTTGTCGACCAGATCGGCGTTGTAGACATTACCTGATTTGACCTTGAGGGAGGCGCGTAGCGGTGCCGGATTGATCGCGTGCACGTTCGATATCACGTCGACGGTGCCGAAATGATACTGGTCGCCTTCATCGATGGTGAAGGTGACAATGAAGCCTTTCTTGGCCGGATCGTATTCGCCAACCGCCGAAAGAATTCGTACGTCGGCAAAGCCGTGCTGGAGATAGAAGCGGCGTAGCAGATCGCGATCAGCCTCCACCCGATCCGGATCGTAGATATCGGTGCTCGACAGGAAGCTTAACCAATTGCTTTCTGAGGTTTTGATTACATCCTTCAAGCGGCCGAACGAGTACGCGTGCGCGCCGACGAAGCGAATTTCCTTGACACCAGTCTTCGGACCTTCGGTAATCTCGAACACCAGGTCGACGCGGTTGTTCGGTAATTCGATGATCTTCGGATCGACCGTCACATCGAAGCGGCCACTCCGGTGATAGATTTCGATGATGCGCTGTACATCAGCCTGCACAGTCGGTCGCGATAGTGTGCCGCGTGGTTTGGATTGCACTTCGGTCTTGAGCTGTTCGTCTTTGGCTTTCTTGTTTCCTTCGAAGGCCACGCGATTGATCACCGGATTCTCGACTACAGTGACAACCAAACGGCCACCCTCGTGGGCGACGTTGACGTCCGTGAACAGGCCGGTGGCGATGAGCGACTTGAGACCCTCATTTTCCAGCTCAGGCGTAAGCCGACCACCGGGGCCCACCTTGAAATAGGATCTGATGGTGTCGGACTCGACTCGCCGGTTGCCCCTCACTTCGATCGAGGCCGCCGATTGCGCAAGGGCATAGCTAGAGGACGCCACGCCCACCATTACAGGCGCGACAGGGATACCCCCGAGGACAAGACAGCAAAGGGCTAGTCCCCGTAAAACCCGCACACCAAGTCCCATGCGCAACGCGCCTTATCGACCCTTCCGACCGTCCCACTCTGCGGATTCGCTAGATTTTAGCTTTGGCGGCTTTCTACAGCGTTTTGGAGCCACTGCAAACGAAACCGCCAAACGAACTTTCCCTTTTTCCTCAAAAAGTTGCAGCCAAGCAACGCTACGATGTGGCGAGGTGGAGAATGTCATTAAAGGTTGCAAATATCATCAACAGGACGACGATTGCCAAACCGATGCGGAATCCGACCTCTTGGGCGCGTTCTGATAACGGCCGGCCGCGAATAGCTTCGATTGCGTAGAACAAAAGGTGACCGCCGTCGAGCAGTGGTATCGGGAAAAGGTTCAGCAAGCCGATCGATACCGACAGTACTGCCGTAAGATGGATCAGCGCCACAAAACCGGCCGAGGCAACCTGTCCGGAGACCTGGGCGATGCGGATCGGGCCACCGAGTTCGTCCGCCGCCTCGCGCCCGACGACGACCCCGCCGATATAGGACAAGGTGCGGTCGACCACGAACCAGGTCTCCTGCATGCCGGCCAGCAGGGCCTGTGGCGGCGAAAGCTTCTGTGTCTTTATGTCGCCCGGCGCCATTGAGCGGCTGATGCCGAGCACACCGAGCCGATGCACGTTACCGAAGTTGTCCTTGAGCTCCTTGAGTTGCGGCGTTGCCTTCAGAACGACGTGCGCGCCGCCTCGATCGACTTCGATGGTGAGTGTTTCGCCAGCACTGACGCTGACGATGCGCTGCATGTCGGCGAAACTATCGATTTTCTCGCCGTCAATGGCCGTCACCAAGTCACCCGGCTTGAAGCCGGCGGCTTCGGCAGCACTCGCCGTCTGCACGGTGTCGACGCGAGCACTGGTGGTCTGCTTGCCGTAAAGCATAAAAATGCCGGCGAAAATCGCGATTGCCAAAATGAAATTCGCGATTGGACCTGCTGCGACCACGGCGGCGCGCGGACTGACCCGCTGGTGCACGAAACTCACCGCCTTCTCGGCTTCGGTCATTTGCGCCACGGTCTCCTGGTCGGGCACGCTCGCGGCATTCTCGTCGCCGAAGAATTTCACGTAGCCGCCGAGCGGTACTGCAGAGATCTTCCAGCGTGTGCCGTAGCGGTCGAAGAAGCCAAGGATCTCTGGGCCAAAACCGATCGAGAAAGTGAGGACTTTTACACCGCAGCGGCGGGCCACCAGGAAATGGCCAAGCTCATGAAAGAAGACAACAATCGTCAGGACGAAAAGGAAGGGAACAATGTAGCCGGCGAGGTTCCCACCAAATGTCCCCAAGGCCCCCATAATATCCATACTTGCACCCTCGTCCGCCGATATGGCGTGTCTAAAGTTACCGAAAGCTTACTAGGATGACTTTGCGGCAATTTCGGGCAAGAGGGCAGAGGCCAAACTTCTCGCGATATGGTCAACGGCCAGAGCTCCGTCGACGTTGGCCGGCTCCGCCAAGAGGCCGCGCGCAGCCGCCGCGTCGAGCGTTGCCTCCACTAGCGCCGTAATGGCGGGGAAACTGATACGGCCGGCAATGAACTCGCCCACGGCAATCTCATCGGCCGCATTGAGCACGGTCGGGGCGGCGCCGCCGGTCGACAGTGCGCGCCGTGCCAGAGCCAGAGCCGGAAAGCGGGCCGTGTCAGGCGTTTCGAAGCTTAATTCACGCAATTTCGCGAGGTCGAGCCGCGGCGCTGGCCCATCGAGCCGCCGTGGCCAAGCGAGGCAATGGGCAATAGGAATACGCATGTCGGGCGGGCCCATCTGGGCGACCACCGAGCCGTCGCGGAATTCCACGAGGCCATGTACCACGGACTGAGGGTGCACCAGCACGTCGATCTCGTCCGGCGGAATCGCGAAGAGATGGTGCGCCTCGATCAGCTCAAGGCCCTTGTTCATCAGGCTCGCTGAATCGACGGTGATCTTCGGGCCCATGGACCAGTTTGGATGACGCAGCGCCTGCTCCCGCGTCGCCCTCCTAATCGCCTCCAGCGACCAGCTCCGGAATGGGCCCCCGGAGGCGGTGAGAATGATGCGTTTGACATCTTCGCGGCTGCCGGCGCCGAGCGCTTGGAAGATCGCATTGTGCTCGGAGTCGACCGGCAGCACTGTCGCCCCGACGCTCGCGGCACGGCGCATGAACAGTGCACCGGCGCAAACCAAACATTCCTTGTTTGCGAGCGCAACAGTGGCGCCGCGCTCGATTGCGGCCAGCGTCGGTTTCAATCCGATCGAGCCCGAGATCGCCGCCATCACCCAATCCGCCGGCCGCTGTGCCGCCTCGAGTAGCGCGGCTTCGCCCGCTGCCGGCTCGATGTTGCTACCCGAAAGCGCGCTCTTCAGATCGTTGTAGGCCGCCGGATCGGCGACCACTGCGAGCTTGGCGCCGAGCTCGCGCGCAATCTTCGCTAGCGCCGCGGCGTTGCGGCGTGCGCTGACGGCTTCGACCTGGTAATTGTCCGGCGCGCGCTTGATTAGATCGACAGTGCTCGCACCGATCGAACCGGTGGCGCCAAGAATGCTGACACTGCGAACATCGAGTTGGGCTCGCGGTATCGGACGCAGAAGGTCGATAGCGGTCATGCGCTCACCATACCAGCAGCCCGGTCGCCGCGTGATTGAGGCCGCCGCGCAACGTACCGATCAGACACCCAATCAACGCCGCTGCCCAGAAACCGTCGAGGCGATCCATGACGCCACCATGCCCTGGAATGAGGTGGCTCGCGTCTTTGGCCCCGAATTGGCGTTTGACCCATGATTCGAGCAGGTCTCCAAGCTGCGCTACGACCGAAAGCAGCAACGCCATCAGAGCGATAGCGTTCCGTGATCCAAAATAGGACCCGAGCAGCAAGACTACGAGCGTGGCGCCGACGGCTCCGGCAATCGCGCCCGACCAGGTCTTCTTGGGGCTGATTGCGGCGCACAGCTTCGGCCCGCCGATGGTGCGGCCGACGAAATATCCCAAAACGTCCGTGGTCCAGACAATAACGAACAACAGCAATAGCGCTTTGAAGCCACCCGCCTGATCGGCGCGCAGCAGCATCGGCGCGAGCCAAAGGATACAGGCATAGGCAATACCCGCGACGATCCAGAGCGCGCCGCTGACCAGCGAGACCCACTCCCACAGAACAGCAATGGCGGCGGCGGCCCAGAACAGCGCGAACGGCCAACCTCCAAGATAGGCCGTCAGTACTGCCAGCGGCGCCAGTACGATAGTTGAAATCGCGCGCAATGCGAGATTGCTCATGGCCGCGGGCCGAGGTCCGTCGCTTTCGCTCGGTCCAGAAACAGCCACGGAATCAGGATCCGGTCTTGGCGGCCAGGCCGCCGAACCGGCGCTCTCGCTGCTGGTATTCGCAGATCGCCGCTTCCAGCGCGACGCGGTCGAAATCGGGCCAGAAGATTGGAAGGAAGACCAATTCGCTGTAGGCTGACTGCCAAAGCAGGAAATTCGACAGCCGCTGCTCGCCGCTCGTGCGAATGATGAGATCGGGATCGGGGATATCGGGCGCGTCGAGGAAGGCACCGAACCTCTCCATTGTAATTTCACCAGGCTTCATACGTCCGGCCATCACTTCATCGGCGATGCGGCGCGCCGCGCGCGCGATCTCCTGGCGTGCGCCATAATTGAAAGCGACGACCAAGGTGAGCCCGTCGTTGTTCTTGGTCAGCTCTTCCGCCTCCACCAGCAGTCGGCCGATGTCCGGCTCGAGCCCGCTGCGCTCGCCAATGATGCGCACGCGCACGCCTCTGCGATGTAGCTCGGCAAGGTCGTTTCGCACGAAACGGCGCAAAATGCCCATCAAATCGCCGACCTCGTTTGCCGGCCGCGACCAGTTTTCCGCGCTGAACGAGAAAATGGTGACGAACTTGATGCCGATCTCGCCGGCGGCGCGGATCGTTCGACGCAAGGCTTCGACGCCGCGGCGATGCCCCTCCCCGCGCGGCAATCCGCGTGCCGCTGCCCAACGGCCGTTGCCGTCCATAATGATGGCAACATGGCGCGGCGCGACCTCAAAAGACGGCCCAGCGCTTTGCGATATTTTGGCTTCGGCCATGGAATGCCTCAGACGGTGAGGATCTCCTTTTCCTTTGCCCCAAGAATGTGATCGATTTCAGTGATACCGGCGTCGGTTGTTTTCTGGATGTCGGCCGAAAAACGCTCGTGATCGTCCTTGCTAATCTTGTGGTCTTTTTCCAGCTTCTTGATGACATCCATGGCGTCGCGGCGTACGTGACGCACCGCCACGCGCGCGGTCTCGGCATATTTGTGCGCGATCTTGACCAGCTCCTTGCGTCGCTCTTCATTTAATTCTGGGATGCGCAGCCGGATTATCTGGCCTTCTGTCGACGGCGACAGGCCGAGATTGGAATTGACGATCGCCTTTTCCACCGCGTGCACCAATGACCGGTCCCAAACGTTCACCGTGATGAGCCGCGGTTCTGGCACAGCGACGCTGGCGACCTGGTTGAGCGGCATCTGCGCCCCGTAGGCGTCGACCATGACCGGATCGAGCATGTGGGTGGAAGCGCGGCCGGTGCGCAGTCCAGACAATTCGGTCTTCAGTACTGCGCTCGCCCCCTGCATGCGGCGCTTGATTTCGTTGATGTCGTGCGTCGTTGCTGTTGTCATGGATGTCCCCCGAACACGGCGCTCTCAAGCTCAAGAAGCGAGGCGATCCTGGTTACTGGCACGTGCCGGCGCACAACCTAGCCGACGACGGTCGAGCGTCCCTTGCCACGCAAAACGGCCTCGATCGCACCCTTCTCGGCAATCGAAAAGACGATGATAGGCATCCGGTTTTCCCGGGCAAGCGCGAAGGCGGTGGAATCCATGACCCGCAAATCCTTCTCAATGGCCTCCTGGTGGCTGAGGCGCTCGTACCGCTTGGCTTTCGTGTCTTTCTTGGGGTCGGTGGTGTAAACCCCGTCCACGCTGGTGGCCTTCAGCACTGCATGGCACTCGAGCTCGGCCGCCCGCAATACCGCGGTAGTGTCCGTGGTAAAGAAAGGATTACCCGTCCCGGCGGCCAGCAGTACGATGCGCCCCTTGCCGAGATTTTTCACCGCGCGCTTGCGGTTGTAGGTCTCGCAAACGGACGGCATAGCGAGCGCGGAAAGGGTGCGCGCCTCGCCCCCGGCCCGCTCGATCGCGCCTTCCAGCACCAAGCAGTTCATCACCGTCGCCAGCATGCCCAGGGCGTCGCCGACCGGTCGCTCGATACCGCGTTTAGACAATGCTACGCCACGGAAGATGTTGCCACCGCCGACCACCACGCCAAGCTCGACGCCGAGCTTCGCGGCCGCCACAAGATCGGCGGCGATCCCCTCGACGGTCGCCTGCTCGATACCAAAGCCTTGAGCGCCGGTAAGCGCCTCGCCGGACAGCTTGACGATGACGCGCCGATAGAGCGGATTACTCATGCGATGCGATCTTATGTAGCCGGTTAGCTTTGACCAGCGGCGGCCGCGACTTCAGCGGCGAAATCAGCTTCCCGCCTCTCAACTCCCTCGCCAAGCGCGAAGCGGACGAACCCGGCTACTTTCAGCGGTCCGCCTACCTTGCCTTCGGCTTCCTTGAGCGCCTGCGCGACGCTCTTCTTGTCGTCGAAGATAAACGGTTGGTCGAGGAGTGTCTGCTCTTTGTAGAAGGTTTTCAGACCCGATTCGACGATCTTCTCGATCATATTCTCAGGCTTGCCCTGCTGACGGAATTTGTCGGCAAGAATGTCTTTTTCCCGCTTGATCACCGCCGGGTCGACGCCAGCCGCATCAACCGCGATCGGATTGGCGGAAGCGACGTGCATCGCTATCTGCCGGCCAAAGGCCATCAGCTCATCCGTCTTGCCGGGCGATTCGAGCGCGACCAGTACGCCGATCTTGCCGAGGCCATCGCTGACCGAGTTGTGCACATAATAGGCTACGACGCCCTTACCGACCGAGAGCTCAGCGGCACGGCGTAGCGTCATGTTCTCGCCGATTTTCGCGATCGTGTCGTTGATCGAGTCGCCGACGGTGATCGAACCGACTTTAGCCTGCTTGATCTTCTCTACATCGGTACCGGCCGACATAGCGACATCGGAGATCATCTTCACGAGGCCTTGGAAGAGGTCGTTGCGGGCGACGAAGTCGGTCTCCGAGTTGACCTCGACCATGATGCCCTTTGTGCCCTTGACGCTGACGCCGATCAAACCCTCGGCTGCGACACGGCCCGCCTTCTTAGCGGCCTTCGACAGACCCTTCTTGCGCAGCCAATCGATCGCCGCCTGCATGTCGCCCTTGTTCTCGACCAGCGCGGCTTTGCAATCCATCATGCCAGCACCGCTGGTTTCGCGAAGCTCTTTGACCATTGCCGCGGTAATTTCAGCCATCACACTTTTCCTTAAGTTTTCCGCAGGCGCCGAGCAGCTGCGACGCTATCCAAGTCAGTGTTTGCGAGACGGCAGATTATTCCGCCGTCAATTCTTTCGCCTTGGCAATCCAGGCCGGCACGCGGCCCGGCAACCCAACTTCTTCGCCGATATTGTGGGCGGCCTTCTCGTTGAGCTCGGCGATTTGCGAGTAATGGAAGATACCGAGATCGTTGAGCCGCTTCTCAATCGCGCCCGACACGCCGGGTAGCTTCTTGAGGTCGTCGGCGACGCCGCGCGGCCCCGGCAGCTGCTCGAAGCCGAGATCGCCTGTCGCAGGCTGCGTCGGAACCTCCTCCGCGACGGCCGGCTTCTCCTGCGCGCCGATGTCGACGCCCATCTCGCCTTGCGCGCGAGAGATGCCGTCGATCGCGGCCTTCGCCGCCAGATCGCAATAGAGCGCGACGGCGCGGCTGGCGTCGTCGTTGCCGGGTACCACATAGGTTATGCCGGTCGGATCGCAATTGGTGTCGACGATCGCGGCTACTGGAATGCCGAGGCGCTGCGCCTCCTTGATGGCGATGTCTTCCTTGTTGGTGTCGATTACGAACAACAGGTCGGGCACGCCGCCCATGTCCTTGATGCCGCCAAGCGAGCGGTCGAGCCTGTCGCGCTCGCGCTGCATCGTCAGGCGCTCTTTCTTGGTATAGCCAGCGGCCTCACCCGAGGAGAGCATCTCGTCGAGCTTGCGTAGGCGCGCGATCGAACCGGAGATTGTCTTCCAGTTCGTCAGCGTACCGCCGAGCCAGCGCGAGTTGACGTAATACTGCGCGCAGCGCTTGGCGGCATCAGCGATGGCATCCTGCGCCTGCCGCTTGGTGCCGACGAACAGGATGCGGCCGCCTTTGGCGACGGCGTCGCTCACCGCCTGCAGCGCGTGATGCAGCATCGGCACGGCCTGAGCAAGATCAATGATGTGGATGTTGTTGCGGGTGCCGAAGATGTAAGGTCCCATCTTCGGGTTCCAGCGGTGGGCCTGATGGCCAAAGTGCACGCCAGCCTCCAAGAGCTGACGCATGTTGTACTCGGGTAACGCCATAGTCTTCTCCGGTTGATCCGCCGCGGACCCTGTAAGCCCCTTTAGGGGGCACCGGACGGTCTTGTCGGCCCATTGTCGGGGCCGGGACCTGAAATCCGCGTGAGTGATGGCGGCGGCTTATATAGAGGCGGTTGGGAGGGCGCAAGGTCGCCCTTGACGGGCAATTTCTTGCGGTTACGCAGAGATAATGAGCCCTCGCCTCACCCGCGCCTTCTTCGGTCGCTCGGTGCACAAGGTCGCTCCCGATTTGATCGGAGCAATGCTTTTGGTCGACGGCGTCGGGGGGGTAATCGTTGAGGTCGAGGCCTACCACCACAGCGAGCCGGCCGCGCATAGCTATAATGGCCCGACCGAGCGCAACCGCATCATGTTCGGCCCGCCCGGCTTCGCCTACGTATACCGCTCTTACGGCATCCATTGGTGCCTGAACTTCGTTTGCGAGGATGAAGGCAGCGCGAGCGCGGTGCTGATCCGCGCGCTCGAGCCGAAGGCTGGGCTCGCGCTAATGCGGCGCCGGCGCGGCCTTGCCGAGGAGCGGCAATTATGCTCTGGACCGGGCAAGCTGTGCGAGGCACTCGTCGTGACGCGTAGGCACAACGGACTGCCGCTCGACCGTTCGCCCTTCGAATTGCGCGCGCGCGAGCGCAAGCCGGCAATCACCACGGGCGTGCGCATCGGCATCACCAAGGCGGTGGAGCATCCGTGGCGCTACGGACTCAAGGACTCGAAATTCCTCAGCAAGCCGTTTCGCTAGTAGGAAACGATGAACTCACAGCCGGCGGCGGTCTTGAATTGTCCGGTGATGTGGCCGCCAGCAAGCTCGAGCTCGAGCGTCGCCGCCGCGTCGTGGCAGCACAAATAGACGTGCCGTCCGTGGCCGTCGAAGCCAAAGCCCATCGGCGCTTGCGGCGCGACGAAACCATCTGCTTAAGCGCGCCCACATAGAGGGCGGCAAAATTGTCGACGTGCGAGGACGCGCACACGTAACGTCCGAGCGGCGACGCCCGCACGCGGCGCAGCTGGTTCGCTTCGCGGGGCGCACCTTCAATCGCTAGCGCCTGCGTTAATGCACGCGTGCGCGTGTAGATCACATGCACCACGCCCTTGTTGGCGTGCAGACGAACAACATCTCGCCGTCTGGCGCGACCGCGAGGCCTTCTGCGTCATGCGGCGGGCTTGCGTATCGACCACCGCGACGACGCCTTTGGTCTTGAACGAAGCGAACGCTTGCCGGTGGCGTGACTGATCGCGATCGGATGTAGCGAGCCGCCGAGGTCGACGCGCTCGACTTTGTCGCTTCTGGGATCGATCGCCATTACGAGATCGTTGAGCTCGCCCGTCGACCACAAGGTGCCGTAGGCGTCGATCATCACCGAATGCGGCGCCACTGGCGCGCCGACGTCGATCAGGTGCTCGAGCGTACGCGAGGCGAGATCGATCACCGCGATGTGGCGGCCAGCGTCCTCGTTTCTGCCGAAGGTGCCGCCGCCATAGACCGAGGCATAAATCTTGCCGCCATCAGGCGAGCGAACCATTTCGTGCATTGAAGCCGGCATGTCGATATCGCTGGTGTGCGCCAGGGTGCCGGCCTCGAAGAACTGCACCTTGTTTTGCGCTCTAGGCGGTGAGGATCAGGTCAGTCCGCCAGGCCGGTTGTTCACGTCCAGCATTTCCGTTCCCAGCGCGGCCTCCACAACAGGCACGGCCGCAATCTAACCCGCGTCCTTCAGCCGCTCCAAGGCCTCCGTAATTTTCGCTTTGCGGGCCAAGGCCTCGTCACGCTTTTCCTTTTCCTCTTCGACCACTTCTTCCGCCGCGTGCTCCATGAATTTCGGATTGTTGAGCTTTGCATCGCTGCGGGCAACGTCCGCGTCGGCCTTCTGCATTTCCTTGCCCAGCCGCGCCCGCTCGACGGCGAGGTCGATGACGCCTTTGAGCGGTAGCGCCGCTACTTCTCGGCGGACTAAGAGCTGCACCGAACCCTGCGGCGCGGCGGCGGCGGATGAAATCTCCGATACACGCGCCAGCCGTTTGATGAATTCGGCCCAGCGCTCGGCGCGCGCTTTGCTCTCCACGGAACTACCGGCCAACACCAGCGGGATCGGTGCGGTGATGTTCATCTCGGCGCGCACCGAGCGGATAGCGGTGATCAGGTCGATCACCCAACCGATTTCAGCCTCGGCCTTATCGTCGGTGAGCCCGTCGAGTTTCGGCCAATCGCTCAGCGCCAGCAACGCATTATGGTTGCCGGTCACCGCCCATAGTTCTTCGGTGATGAATGGCATGAACGGGTGCAGCAGCTTGAGGATCTCGTCGCGCACCCAGACGACCATCGCCCGCGTTTCGCGCTTGGCGGCGCCGTCTGGCCCAAGCAGCACCGGCTTCGCCAATTCCAGATACCAATCGCAATAGATGTTCCAGACAAAGCGGTAGGCGGCGCCCGCCGCCTCGTTGAACGTGTAGGCCTCGATCGCCTCGGTGATCTCGCGCGCGGCGCGTTCCGTCTCATGCGCGATCCAGCGATTCAGTGTCTCCTTTGCCGACGTCGGATCGAAGCCAACGACGGTCACGCAGTCGTTCATTTCGGCAAAGCGCGCGGCGTTCCACAGCTTGGTCGCAAAATTGCGATAGCCCTCGACGCGCTGGATCGAGAGCTTGATGTCACGGCCCTGCGCCGCCATGGCGGCGAGCGTGAAGCGAAGCGCATCGGCGCCGTATTCATCGATCAGCTGCAATGGGTCAATTACGTTGCCCTTCGACTTCGACATCTTGGCGCCGCGCTCGTCGCGCACCAGCGCGTGGATATAGACATCTTTAAATGGAATCTCCTCCATGAAATGGAGACTCATCATCATCATGCGCGCGACCCAGAAAAAGATGATGTCGAAGCCGGTAACCAGCGCCGAGGTCGGGTAATAGCGCTTCAGTTCTTTGGTCTCATCTGGCCAGCCGAGCGTTGAGAACGGCCACAGCGCCGAGGAGAACCAGGTATCGAGTACATCTTCGTCACGGACGATGATCGGGGCGCGTTTTTCCTCATGCACCGCCATTTCCCGCGCCTGATGATGCCGAAGCGTGCCGGTCTCTTCGTAATAGGCAAGCGCGCGCGCAACCGCCTCGTCTTCGGTCTCTGCCACGAACACCTTGCCGTCCGGTCCATACCAGGCGGGAATCTGATGACCCCACCACAGTTGTCGTGAGATGCACCAAGGCTGAATATTCTCCATCCAGTCGAAATAGGTCTTCTCCCAATTCTTCGGGATGAACTTGGTCTTGCCTTCGTGCACGGCATCGATCGCGCGCACTGCCAGCGCCTTGGCGTTGACGTACCATTGGTCGGTGAGGAACGGCTCGATAACCACGCCGGAGCGGTCGCCGTGCGGCACCATGTGCGCATAGGGCTCGATCTTTGCGAGCAGACCCTGCTCTTCCAGCCGTGCGACTATTTTCTTACGCGCGACGAAACGGTCCTCGCCATCGAGGGCGAGGGTTGCTTCGAGTTCGGGTGACGGCGGCAGGTCTTCGAGGAAGGCGCTGTTGTCGCGCAGGTCGAGCTTGGCCTCGACATCGAGCACACTGATCTGTTGCAAGCGGTGCCGCCGGCCGACCTCGAAATCGTTGAAGTCATGCGCCGGCGTGATCTTCACGGCGCCGGTGCCTTTTTCGGGATCAGAATATTCCTCGGCGATGATCGGAATGCGGCGGCCGACCAGCGGGAGGATCACCTGCTTGCCGACCAAGTGCTTGTAGCGTTCATCATCGGGATGCACCGCCACCGCGGTGTCGCCCAACATTGTCTCCGGCCGCGTAGTGGCGACGGTGATGAGCTCGCTCGTACCTTCGATCGGATATTTGATGTACCAAAGGTGACCCTTCACCTCGATCTGCTGCACCTCCAGGTCGGAGATCGCTGTCAGGAGCTTGGGGTCCCAATTGACCAGCCGCTTGTCCTTGTAGATGAGCTTTTCATTGTAGAGCTGCACGAAGACCTTCATGACGGCCTTCGACAGTCCCTCGTCCATGGTGAAGCGCTCGCGCGACCAGTCGCAGGATGCGCCTAGCCGCTTGAGCTGCTTGACGATGGTGTCGCCCGACTCCGCCTTCCACTCCCACACGTGCTTGAGGAACGTCTCGCGCCCCATCTCGCGTCGGCCGAGCTGCTGGCCCTCCATCAGCTGCCGCTCGACCACCATCTGGGTAGCGATGCCGGCATGGTCAGTTCCCGGCTGCCAAAGCACATCCTTGCCGCGCATGCGCTCGAAGCGGCAGAGGATATCCTGCAGCGTGTTGTTGAGCGCATGGCCCATATGCAATGAGCCGGTGACGTTGGGTGGCGGGATGACGATAGAATACGGCGCACTTTCCACGCGCTCGGGCCGGCCCGCGCGGAAGGCACCTGCTTCCTCCCAAGCCCGGTAGATGCGGCCCTCGAATTGCGAAGGCTCATAAGTCTTGTCGATCGTCATTGGCGTTTTGTTTGCATAACGCGCGCGGTAGAAGGCCTGCCAAACAACATAGAGTCAACTTTGCCGGACCAGCGACCCTTCCCGCGCGGCAGCGCCACCAGCGCCATCGTCCTGCTTGCCATCGCCGGCTTTGCCACGCAAGCCATGGTGCGCGTGACCGATTCGCTGTTGCCGCAGATCGCCGCCGATCTTAATGCCAGCGTCGGCGCGACCGCGATCATAGTGACGATGTATCTTCTGGGCCATGGCTCGGTGCAGTTGGTCATCGGCCCGATCGGCGACCGCTTCGGCAAGTATTTCTGCATGGCCACCGCCGCCGCCGCGGCGTCCGTTCTGGTTGCGCTGTGCGGGCTGGCGGGATCGCTGCCGCAGCTGGTGGCGGCGCGCCTCGGCAGCGGCCTCGCGGCCGGCGCGATCATTCCGCTAGCGCTTGCTTTCGTCGGCGACGTTATCCCCTACCAGCGACGCCAGCCGGTGCTTGGCCGCTTCATCTCGGGGAATATCCTCGGCCAGTTGTTCGGCCAGGCCGCCGGCGGCGTGCTCGGCGACCATTTCGGCTGGCGCAATGTTTTCTTTCTGCTCGCCGGCCTGCTCGCGCTCTCCGCGCTGGGATTGTTCTACGAACTTGCGCGCAATCCGATCACGCACGCCAGCGCCGCGCCGGAGCAGAGCGGGAGCGGCCTGGTTGATAACTATCGCAAGGTGCTACGTTCGCCCTGGGCGCGCGCGTTGATTGTGTTCAGCTTCCTCGAATTCGGATTCATGTTCGGCGCCTTCACCTATGTCGGCGCTGACTTGCATTTACGTTTTGATGTGAGTTTCACGCTGGTCGGATTGTTCGTTGGCGCCTTCGCGGTCGGCGGCATCATGTACAGCTTGTTTGTCGGCGTCCTGGTCAACAGGCTCGGCCCGAGCGGCATGGCCATGACCGGCGGCCTGTTGTTGGCGCTCGCTTACCTCACGCTCGCCTTCGCGCCGACCTATTGGACTGCCCCGGCCGCAATAACTGCAATCGGGCTCGGCTTCTACATGCTGCACAATACGCTGCAGACCAACGCCACGCAGATGACGCCGGAAGCGCGCGGCACAGCGGTCGCGATCTTTTCCGCTGCGCTATATATCGGACAGACGGCCGGCGTCACGGCCGGCGGTGCGATCGTCGACCACTTTACTGCGGTGCCGCTGTTTGTCATCGCCGCGATCGCGATGTTGTTGCTGGGCTTATGGTTTGCGCGCGAGCTCAAACACCGCCACAGCGAAACGCAGGCACCTGTAAGCTAGGTGCCCCTCAGCCGCGCCCACGCGACACTCGTTCGATTTCGGCCCGCACGATGCGCTCGACCAAGCTCGGCAGATTGTCGTCGAGCCAAGATTTGAGCATCGGCCGCAGCATTTCCTTCACCAGATCTTCAAGCGTGCGCGCGTTCTGACCGAGAACGGTATGGGAGAGCGAATGGAACGCGCTGTCGACCGCCGCCATCGTCGAACTCGAGATGAGGCCGCGGTCCGGTGACGGCTGTGGCGCGCTTGCGGCGGCTAGCGGCGACGGCGGTGGTGGTAGTGGCGGTCGGCGCGCCTCTTCGATGATGCGCAGCGGCGGCCCGACAGGCGCGTCGCGCGCCCGCTCGGCGGACACCATGTCGGACGTGGCGTCGATGGTGCGGAACGCCGGCGCTGGTCCCGGATTAACTGCCGGCGCTGCCGCCATCGCTTCGGTGAGGTCGAATGCGTCGGATCCAGACGGCGCAGCAGCTGATGGATCGGCCAAGGTGCGTATCTCGTCCTGGCTATCGGCCAAAGCAGCGGGCGGCGGCGCCGGCGGAAGCGAGGGCATGGGCGACGTGGCAGCGGGCGCCGGAGAAGGCTTGGCGGCAGGCGGCTTCGGGACCTTAGCCGGCTTGTTAGCATCGTCATCGGCGATGATGCGCCGGATCGAGGCTAGTATTTCCTCCATCGAAGGCTCTTGAACCTTTGCCGGTTGAGTCATACCGAAGTTCCAAGCGAATCGTCGACTGAGTTATTGTTATACGCTAGGGACATGCACGTGTCGCAGGTTGGAAAACCGCCCAATGCAATGACCTGTGGACACTATTGCGGACACCGCAAGGCCAAAGCCGCTAACGCCCGTCTGGAATACGTACGCCTGCCCAGCTGTCGCGCACCTGAGTGTAATGCACCTGGGCATCATAAACCGGCACGCGCAGGCCGAGCACCTCGGGGTACAGCCCCCCGACCGCCGCCAGCAAGGTATAGGAGGCGACCACGCGGTCGCGCTGGGCGGTCACCAACGCTACCCGCGCATTCACCAGTTCTTGC
>Ga0207859_1000057_pt1 | contig 16689 bp, 16 predicted proteins | sample LuqExpMetageno25_FD_187783 | JGI IMG/M metagenome (GOLD analysis project Ga0207859, IMG submission 187783) | Tropical forest soil microbial communities from Luquillo Experimental Forest, Puerto Rico - Sample 25 (SPAdes) | ecosystem: Environmental > Terrestrial > Soil > Tropical forest ...
TTAATGATATCAATGGTATGTGGCGGAGACGCAGGGATTCGAACCCTGGATACGCCTTTGGAGCGTATAACGGTTTAGCAAACCGCCGCCTTCAGCCACTCGGCCACGTCTCCGCGTGCGGCAAGGCTTATGCTTTCGGCATTTCCGCGTCAAACTGCAAAACCGCGCGTCGGCATCGCCCCGCCGAGCGGCTAGACTGACTTGAAACTAAGTCACGAACGCGGCACTTGCAGCCGCAAGTGCTGTCGAACAGGTCGCCGATGAATCGAAAACAGCGCCGCGCCGCGCTCAAGCAGAAACTCCCGGGCGGCGCAGTCGCCGATCCGGCCGCGCAGCTCTTTGCCGAAGCCATCGCCCTCCAGCGGCAGAACAAGTTCGCAGACGCGACTCGCGCCTACAAGCGCGTGTTGCTTATCAAGCCCGATCATGCCGAGGCCAACAACAATCTCGGTATCGTACTCTTGGCGCAGGGCAAAGCGAGCGAGGCCTCTGCACATTTCGCGCGAGCGCTTACGTTGATGCCGCAGCTGTTCGAGCAGTACCAGGGCATTTGCGCCACCCTGGTCGCGGTGCTGCCGCCGATAGGCGAGGCGATCCGTAAGACGCTCGCGGCCTGGCCGAAGCGGTTGACCGGCGAGGAAATGTTCGGCAGCGCTGGCGTGGTGGCGATCGCAGGCGATCCGCTGCTGCGCTGCCTGCTGCAATCTGTTCCTGTACGTGAACTTGCGCTCGAACGCATGCTGACGTCACTGCGTGCCGCGCTCATGTCCGAGAGCACCACTGACAGCGTCATCGAATTGGGCTGCGCGCTGGCACGCCAATGCTTCATCAACGAATATGTCTTCGCCACCACGCCGAAGGAGGACGTCTGGGTCGATGAGCTCAAGAGCGCTGTTGCTGCGGGTGGCGACGTTTCCCCAATGCAGCTTGTCGCGCTTGCGATGTACCTGCCGCTCTATGCGCTGCCCAATACCGACGCGCTCATCGGCAGGCGATGGCCGCCGGCCGTCGCCGATGTCTTGACGCAGCAGATCCGCGAGCCGGCGCAAGAGCTCGTGCTGCGTGCGTCGATCCCGCGGTTGACTGAGATAGAGGACGATGTTTCGCGTCGGGTTCAGCAGCAATATGAAGAAAACCCCTACCCGCGCTGGGTGCATGTCGCCGACCAGGTCTTGCCGGTCAGCATCGATCAATATCTGCGCGACATGTTTCCGGCCGCCCCGCTCACGCCACTGGGCAAGACCGAGGAGCTGGAAACGCTCGTCGCCGGCTGCGGCACCGGCTGGCATGCCATTGAGCTGACTCAAAAATTTCGGGGCGCCCGGGTGCTGGCCGTAGACCTAAGCGCAACCAGCCTCGCCTTCGCCAAACGCAGCACGCCGGTGCGGCTCATCGACCGTATCGACTACGCACAAGGCGACATTCTCAAGCTCGGCGCTCTCGCGCGCACTTTCGATGTGATCGACGCAAGCGGCGTACTGCATCACATGGCCGACCCCATGCACGGCTGGCGCATCTTGCTCGCGCTGCTGCGCCCCGGCGGCCTCATGCATGTCGGTCTCTACAGCGAGCTCGGCCGCCGCGACGTGGTCAAGGCTCGCGCCTTCATCGCCGAGCGCGGGCTTGGCGCATCGCCAGCCGAGATTCGCGTCGCCCGGCAGGAACTTCTCGAAATGCCGCTGCGCAGTCTCGTGCGCTTCAGCGATTTCTTCACTACCAGCGAATGCCGCGACCTCTTGTTCCACGTGCAGGAGGCGCACGTGACGATTCTCGCGATTAAAAACTTCCTCGCCGAAGAGAACCTGCGTTTCCTCGGCTTTGAATTCGACGCTGCCAACTTACAGAGATACCGGACGGCTTTCGCCCACGAGGGCTGGTCGATGACCGATCTCGATCGCTGGCACGCTTTAGAAACCGACTATCCCGATACGTTCTCCGGCATGTATCAGCTTTGGGTGCAGAAAAGCTGACAGGAAAAATTCCTTGCGGCCATATACCAAAGCCGCGGGCAAGTGTTCTCTTGCTTAGAGGTCAGAGCATGCCCATGCACAAGATGCAAACCCTGTTGTACATGGCAGCGATATTGCTGCCGCTGACGCTTGCCGCCCCGACGCAGGCGCAAATCTATCCCTGGTGCGCGGTCTATAGCGGCGACATGGGCGGCGGCACTAATTGCGGCTTCTCGACGCTCGCGCAATGCAGGGCGACCGTCTCTGGCATTGGCGGCTCTTGCGACCCCAACCCGTTCTACACTGGCCCAGCCAAGAGCCGCGCCGTACGCAAGCGCAAATCCGGCTAAAGCTCAGCCTTGCATTGGCTTTGCCGTCGTGCGCATTTGCGCGCGTGCCGTCACGCCCGTTCGACATCGCGCAGACCATGCAAGAGGCGATCGCCTTACACCAGCAGGGCCGGCTGCGCGAGGCCGAGAAGCTTTACGCGCGGGTGCTGAAGGTTGCGCCCGAAAGCTTCGACGCGCTGCACCTGTGCGGCCTTGCCAAAGCGCAGGGGGGGCAGATGGGCGAGGCCTACCGGTTGATCTCGGCTGCGCTCAAGATCAACGACCGGGCGCCCGACGCTCTGATAAATCTCGCCAACGTGCTCCACGCGCTCAAGCGTGACGCCGAAGCGCTCGACTGCCTCGACAAAGCGCTGGCGCTGCGACCCGGCGATGTCGACGCACTGCTCAATCGCGGCAACGCGCTGCTCATCCTTGGACGCGCGAGCGAAGCGCTCCCCAGTTTTTCGGAGACGCTCAAGCGCAATCCGCGTCACGTCGATGCCTTGCTCGGTCGCGGCTGCGCGCAGGCGACGCTCGGGCACGCGGAAGCCGCACTCGCCGATTTCGACGCCTGCTTGGCATTGGCGCCCGGTCATCCGGTCGCGCTCTATAACCGCGGCAACGCGCTTTTTGATCTGGGTCGCTATCAGGAGGCGATCGCCGCCTTCGACAGCGCACTCGCTGCTGCGCCTGACCACGTGCGCGCCTGGAACAACCGCGGCCGCACCTTGCAGGTGCTCAACCGCAACGAGGAAGCGGCCGACAGTTTTGGCAAGGCGCTCGCGCTCGACAAGAATTACGCCGACGCGCATTTTAATCTGGCACTGACCCTGCTAACGCTCGGCCGCCTGAACCGCGGCTTCCACGAATACGAATGGCGTTGGAAGCGCAGCGGCATGAGCGAAATGCGGCGCGCTTACGGCAAGCCACTGTGGCTTGGCGAATATCCGCTTGTGCGCAAAACCATTCTGCTGCACGCCGAACAGGGGTTGGGCGACACCATCCAGTTCGTGCGCTACGCGTCACTGCTCGCGCGCAACGGGGCACGCGTCGTGCTCGAAGTGCAGGCCGAGCTCAAGAGCCTGCTGGCCGGCGTTGAGGGTGTTACGTCATGCCACGCGCGCGGCGAGCCGCTACCCGCCTATGACGTGCATTGCCCGCTCGGCAGCCTGCCACTCGCCTTCCATACGGAGCCAGCGACAGTCCCCGCTGCCATCCCCTATCTGCGCGCCGATGACGCGCGCCTTGCGCAATGGCGCGCGCGCCTCGAGGCGCTGCCGGGCAAGCGCGTCGCGCTGGCCTGGGCCGGCAATCCCAGCCACGCCAACGACCGTAACCGCTCGATCAATCTGACATTATTGCAGCCGCTATTTGCGACAGCAGGGATTTCCTTCATAAGCATCCAGCGCGAGTTGCGCGGCAACGATGCCGAGCTCTTGGCGCGCCATGCCAACGTCACGCATCTCGGCAACGCGCTGAGCGATCTCGCCGACGCCGCCGCCGTCATTGTGCTTACCGATTTGACGATCGCGGTCGACACCTCAGTAGCGCATCTTGCCGGCGCACTCCGCCGCCCGCTATGGGTGATGCTGCCCTTCGCGCCCGATTGGCGCTGGACGCTCACGGGCGATCACAGCCCCTGGTATCCCGAGGCCCGGCTCATCCGGCAGCCCGCGCTCGGCGACTGGACGAGCGTGGTCGAGGCGGTGCGCGCGGACTTGACGCGCTTGGTCGCGGTGTAAAAAGCCTCAGGCGGCTGCGCGGATGACTGGCGCGGGCGCCTGCAAATGGCTCTTGAGCCAATCGCGCGCCGCGCGCTGGGCAGAGCCGATTTCGGCGTCCGTCATCTGCTCGGCGACTTCGCGACGCAGCTGCGTGGCGTCGGCGTGCCCCCGCGTCGCCGCGATGTTGAACCACTTGTGCGCCTCAACCAGATCGACCGCGACGCCCACCCCCGCTGAATAGTTCATGCCAAGCGCGAAGCAGGCCGCCGCGTCGACTGGCTCATGCGCCGCAATTTCGAGTGTCATTTTCAGCCTCCGCATTATCGCGCGCGTTCCGCTCCTCGCGGCCGCCCGCTTCACGTTCCCTGTTGCCCGTGAATTGCCTTCGAGCGGAGGTGACTATCGGGAGAAAATTTGAATGACAGTTTAAGTGTCGCGATGAATCCAAAGTGAATCGGCCGGCTATCGGTCCGCGCCGCGGCCACACAGAAACCTGCGATTTTACTGCCTTATTGTAGCGTCCCTGGCGGACGGTTGAGAAAGCGGTAACCGCGCCGATTCAAACGTGGCTAACCACGTACGCGATTGTCTTACATACTGCGCGCGCGCTGGCCGAACAGCACCGCTTGTACTTTCGGATCCTTCATGTCTATGCCCTGGCGCAGCTCGAGGCCGAGCGCCATACCACGCTGCACCGCGGGCCGCGCCTTCACCGTTTCGAGCCAGCGTTTGAAATGCGGAAATTCTTCGATGTTCTGGCCTTGCCGCTTCCACGAATTGGCCCAGCCGATACAGGCCATGTCAGCAATCGAGTATTTTCCGGCGAGAAATTCGCGATCCTTCAAGCGCGTGTTCATGACCCCGTAAAGACGATTGACTTCGTCTTCATAGCGTTTGATCGCGTAAGGCAACTGCTCGCGCGCATAATGTTTAAAGTGATTGAGCTGTCCCGCCATCGGCCCCAGCCCGCCCATCTGCCAGAATAGCCACTGCTCCACTTCGACGCGCGCGCGCTCCTCGCGCGGATAGAACTTGCCGGTCTTGCGTCCGAGATATTGCAAGATGGCGCCGGACTCGAATACCGAGATCGGCCGCCCGCCCGGACCGTCGGGATCGACGATCGCCGGCATTCGGTTGTTGGGCGAGATCTTCAGGAAGTTAGGCTTGAACTGCTCGCCCGCGGAGATGTTTACCGGGATCATCGTATAGGGGAGCCCGCACTCCTCCAGCATGATCGAAATCTTGAAGCCGTTCGGCGTCGGCCAGTAGTAGAGCTCAATCGGCTTTCTCTTGCTGGCTTTCGGTCTTGCCTTTGTCGCTGCTTTCGTCTTTCGTTTCGTCCTGCCGCGGGCCATCGCCTGCTCCCTGAATATAACGACGTCAGAGCTAGAGGCCGCCGCGGCAAAGCGCAACTGCTTGCCCGCTAGAACTTGCGAGCCATGCTTGCGTCGGGTTCCGAGCCATAAACTCCTGACGTGCTAAGGGAAATTTAGGTAACTGATGTATCGCGTCCCATTCGCCACCGCGCTCGCGGCAGCAATTTACCGGGACGCATGCGCCTTTCCCGAATAAGGCTGTGCGCTCGGCCGCGCCACCGACAGTCACCCGACAGCGATCAGCGTCGGCCGCAGTGGAAAACCGACAGCATCGGCGGTCGTCGATCAATTGAAGGCAAAGGTTGACTTCGCCGACAGCGGCCGGATCTCAAGCTCCAGATCCGGGTTGCTGAAGCCGAAAAAACGAGGGCATCGGCGAGACCTGACATCTCGCCGACGCCCTCAGTTGTCATCGGTACCGGGGCGCCGCGGAACAACCGCATTGCGCTCGTCACCCCACAACGCAACCCGGTCCGTATGACGCAATCTTCGAAACGAAGACCTCGAAGATTCCGAAGGGGCTACTAGAGCCTCTTCTTCTTCGCTGCCTTCTTCTTTCTGCGCTTCGCCATTGCTGCCCTCCTAGCCATGAAACATGGCGGATGTCTGCATCAGTGCGTTCGCGAATCGACACGCACTGTCTTTCGTTTACTACAGGACAGCAAAAAAATCAGCGATGTGGCTTAACGAAAGGTGTATTTCGGCGCTGCAGAGCGCGCAGCGACAGCGTTCAGCGCACATGCATGTCAAGCACTCGCGCAAAAATTTTTCATGCATGCAATATTTAACCAATTTTTTTCGATGCCTCATAAATATCTATGAAATAAGGACTTCTTACTGCTGTCTTGTTGCGCGCTTCTCACGCGGTGAAAGCAAATGCTGAGCGCAAACGGATGTGATCTTGCAATCGCTGTGCATGCGCGCTTGACATTTTCACAGGCGAAAAATTTTTTCAAAATTTGCTTCGCAAATGGCTTGTGCGTGGCCGGAATCGATCAAAATTGAGCGAATCAGCCGCAAGTGATTCGCGTATCACGCATCCATCGACGAACTGAATTCATGTCGGCGCGTGTTCCAATTTCGTTCGCGAGCACAATTTTCAGTGACGTACGTGCGTGTCGTTACCGCAGTGCACGCTAAACGATGAAGGGCACGCACGCGCAATGAGCACGCTCAAAGTTCTAATTTCTTCTTCAGAAGATCGTTGACCGCCTGCGGGCTCGCCTTGCCGCCGGAGGCTTTCATTACCTGGCCGACGAACCAGCCGATCGCCTTTGGATTGGTCTTGGCGTCCGCGACCTTGTCGGGATGCTTGGCGATGATCTCGTCCACCGTCTTTTCGATGGCGCCGAGGTCGGTGACCTGCTTCATGCCGCGCTGCTCGACGATCTCGCGCGGGTTGCCACCCTCGCTCCACACGATTTCGAACAGATCCTTGGCAATCTTGCCAGAGATAGTGCCGTCGGCGATGAGGTCGAGGATGGCGCCGAGCTGCGCGGCGGTGACCGGTGTATCGGCGCTGCCTTTGCCTTCCTTGTTCAGCCTGCCGAAAAGCTCGTTGATCACCCAGTTGGCCGCTGTTTTGGCATCGCGGCCTTTCGCCACCGCCTCGAAATACTCTGCGGTTTCGCGCTCAGCCACCAGAACGCCGGCATCATAGGCCGACAGTTCAAAGTCGCGCATGAAGCGCGCTTTCTTCTCGTCCGGCAACTCCGGTAGATGCTCCTTGAGCGCTGCCACGTAAGCTTCGTCTAAATCCAGCGGCAACAGGTCGGGATCGGGGAAATAGCGGTAATCGTGCGCTTCCTCCTTGGAGCGCATCGAGCGAGTTTCGTCCTTGCCGGGATCGAACAGCCGCGTCTCTTGGTCGATCGTGCCGCCCTCCTCGAGGATGTCGATCTGCCGCCGCGCCTCGTGCTCGATCGCCAGGCCGATAAAGCGGATCGAGTTGATGTTCTTGATCTCGCAGCGGGTGCCAAGTGGCTCGCCGGGCCTGCGCACTGAGACGTTGACGTCGGCGCGCAACGACCCCTTTTCCATGTCGCCGTCGCAAGTGCCTAGATAGCGCAGGATTGCGCGCAGCTTGCTCAGGAACGCCTTCGCTTGCTCCGCGGAGCGGATGTCTGGCTTCGACACGATCTCCATTAACGCCACGCCGGAGCGGTTGAGGTCGATCGCGGTCATGGTTGAATGCTGGTCGTGCAACGACTTGCCGGCGTCCTGCTCGAGATGCAGCCGCTCGATGCCGACGGTGACCCCCTCGCCACCCTCGAGATCGACGATCACCTCGCCCTCGCCCACGATTGGCGACTTGTATTGGCTGATCTGATAGCCCTGCGGCAGGTCGGGATAGAAATAATTCTTCCGATCAAAAACCGATTTGTGATTGATCTTGGCCTTTAGCCCCAGGCCGGTGCGGATTGCCTGCTTGACGCATTCCTCGTTGATAACCGGCAGCATGCCGGGCATCGCGGCATCGACCAGCGAGACGTGGCTGTTGGGCGCGCCGCCGAATTCGGTCGAGGCACCGGAGAATAGCTTCGACTGCGAGGTGACCTGCGCGTGCACCTCCATACCGATGACGACTTCCCAGTCGCCAGTCGCGCCCTTGATCAGGTTCTTCGCGTTCATGCCCTAGCAGTAACGTCCGCCGCCGTACCCGGCAAGCGGACCGCAAATCGCGCGCTCAGTCACAGGTTGCCCGCCAGTGCATCGAGTAGTCGTTAGAGCAGCGGCAGGCTAAACACCAATCACAGATCGCCGCCGCGGTTTAAGGCAACAATCGGGCGTCTGCTTCCATAGAATTGGCCCGAATTCTGCATAGTTTAGCTCGCGCAAACGTGAAGGTGGGACGGCAACCGCCGTGCGTGACGGAACGTTTTGAACCCAAGCACAAGCAAAAGAGAATATAATGCGACGCGACAACGGCACCTTCGGGATCATTCTCGGCGGCATCGTCGCGGTGGTGGCGGTGCTCTTCATCCTCAGCGGCGGCGAGCTCGGTGGCAAGAAGACCATAGAGGGCGACCAGGACATGCCACCGATCGCCGACAGCGACACACAATAAATTCCATCACCACCAAGGCTGCGGGTGGAAGTGTCCCGCCGTCTGCTCGATCACCGCGCTGAGCGAGAACAGCGTCTCCTCGTCGAACGGCCGCCCGATCAGTTGCAGCCCGAGCGGCAGGCCTTGCGCGTCGAGTCCCGCCGGCACGGTGATGCCGGGCAGGCCGGCCATGTTCACCGTCACCGTAAATACGTCGTTCAAATACATCTCCACCGGATTGGTGCCACCCTTCTCTCCGAGCCCGAATGCCGCCGACGGCGTCGCCGGAGTGAGCATTGCGTGCACACCCTCCTTAAAGCAGTCCTCGAAGTCGCGCTTGATTAGCGTACGCACCTTCTGCGCACGCAGGTAATAAGCATCGTAATAGCCCGCCGACAGAACGTAGGTGCCGATGAGCACGCGCCGCTTCACCTCGGCGCCGAAGCCCCCGCTGCGCGTCTTCTCGTACATGTCGATGAGGTCGCGCCCGGGTACGCGCAGGCCGTAGCGTACACCGTCATAGCGCGCGAGGTTGGAGGAGGCTTCCGCCGGGTTGACAATATAATAGGCCGGCAGCGCGTATTTCGTGTGCGGCAACGACACGTCGATCAGCTCGGCGCCCGCGGCCTTGAGCCATTCCTTGCCCTGCTCCCAGATCTTCTCGATCTCCGCCGGCATGCCGTCGAGTCGGTATTCCTTCGGGATACCGATGCGCAACCCTTTCACCGATTTGCCGAGCGCAGCCTCGTAGTCTGGCACTGGCAGATCGGCGCAGGTCGTGTCCTTGGCGTCCGGTCCTGCCATCGAGCGCAAGAGTATCGCGGCGTCGCGCACCGTCTTGGCGAACGGTCCGGCCTGGTCGAGCGATGAGGCGAAAGCGACGATGCCCCAGCGTGAGCAGCGGCCGTAGGTCGGCTTGATGCCGACGGTGCCGGTGAACGCCGCCGGCTGGCGGATCGAGCCGCCGGTATCGGTGCCGGTCGCGCCGAGGCACAAGTTCGCCGCCACGGCCGCGGCAGAGCCGCCCGACGAGCCGCCCGGCGTCAGCGGCGTGTTGGCGCCTTTGCGCCGCCACGGCGAGATCACCGGGCCGAATTGCGAAGTTTCGTTCGACGAGCCCATGGCGAACTCGTCATTGTTGGTTTTGCCCAGCAGCACCGCACCGTCGCGCCACAGGTTGGCGGTCACCGTGGAGTCGTAGGTCGGCACGAAATTGTCGAGGATGTGCGAGCACGCCGTGCTCCGCACGCCCTCGGTGCAGAACATGTCCTTGACGGCGAGCGGGATGCCTTCGAGCGGCCCCCCCTTACCTGCCGCGATGCGCGTGTCAGAGGCTTTCGCCATCGCAGAAGCGCGCTCTGGTGTCTCCAGCACATAGGCATTGAGCGCGCGCGCCTTCTCCATCGCGGAAAGATGCGCGTCGGCCAACTCGACCGCTGAGAAGGATTTCTTCATCAGCCCGTCACGCGCCTCCGCCAGAGTGAGCAAATTCAGTTCACTCACGGCTTGCGCTCATCCGATTTCTGCATCGAGCCGAAGTGCGGCGGCGACTCGTCATCGGGCGCATCGCAGGCGAACCGGGCGCGCTTGTCGCGCTCGCGAAGGATGCGCGTCCTCTCTTCGGGCGAGACATGCTCAAGCATGTCCATGAATGCGATTTCGCAGGCGATGCACATTTACTCAACGACCTTGGGAACGAGAAAGAAGTCTTCACGGCTCTGCGGCGCGTTTTTCACAATATCGTCGGCGATGCCGCCGTCCGTTACCACGTCGGCCCGTTTCTTCATCGCCATCGGCGTTACCGAGGTCATCGGTTCGACGCCGTCGATATTCACCTCCTGAAGCTGCTCGACGAAGGCCAAGATGGCGTTGAGTTCGCCGCGCAGATGTTCGACGTCGCTCTCGGGGACGGCAACACGCGCAAGATGCGCGATGCGGCGGACGGTGTCGGCATCAACGGACATTGCAATAACCTCGATGCGGCCCGCTATAGCAAAGGCCCGTTTGACCTGCCACTACGCCACCCTGCGGCCGTGCTGTTCGCAGGCATGCACCTCGATGGTGACATGCGACAGGCCCTCGATGCCTTCGAGCCGCGCCTTATAGGCCGAGGGCGCCCGTGGTTCGTCGGACACGACGGCGGCGATCACGCCGACGTGGCCGGGCCCGAGCCGCCAAAGGTGCAAGTCACTCACACGGTCATCTCCGACCTCCAGCCGCTTGCGGATCAGCCCCGCAAGATGCCGGTCGGGTACCATGTCAAGGAGCACGGTGCCGGCCGAGCGCACCAGGCCGGACGACCAGCTTAAGATCACGCAGACCCCAACGAGCGCCATCGCCGGATCCATGAACACCCAGCCGTAGAAGCGGCCAGTGAGCAGCGCGATGATTGCCAGCACAGAGGTCAGCGCATCGGCAAGTACATGGAGATAGGCCGCACGGATATTGCTATCGTGATGGCCACGACGCTCATTCACGTGGTCGCGGTCATGATCAGGGCCATGGGCATGCGCAGGATGGTTGTCGTGATGATTGCGATCGAACAGCAGCGCGGCGCTGGCGAGATTCACCAATAGCGCAGCGACCGCGAGCCAAGTTGCCTGGTAGAAATTGATCGGCATCGGCGCATAAAGCCGCATCGCCGCCTCATACCCGATCACCGTCGCGATGAGTGCGAGGATCACAGCGCTGGTGAATGCGGCGAGCTCGCCCATCTTGCCGGTGCCGAAGGAGAAGCGCGGGTCGCGCGCGTGATGGCGCGCGAAGCGGTAGGCTAGTGCGGCGATGGCGAGCGCGCCGGCGTGCGTCGACATGTGCCAGCCATCGGCGACCACCGCCATCGAACCGAAGATGGTGCCGCCGATGATCTCCGCCACCATCATCGCGGTTGTGAGTGCGACCACAAACCAAGTACGCCGCTCGTGGCGGTCGTGCTTGGCGCCGAGGAACACGTGGCCGTGCTGCCAGCGCTCGAGAGAATAGGTGTGCATGGGCGCCTCTCCTGTTCAGTCGAGAGATAGCGCCGTTTCGCGCCCACGCAACTGATTTCAGCCGGTCATACGACGCATGAGCGTTTGTGCTTCCTCGGCGAGTTTTAAGGTCAGCGCGCGCGCCGGCATTTCGCGGCCGATGGCGGCCGCCTGCCCCGCCCACATCGGCGAGAAGTCGCCGGAACCTCGCGCCAACGCCTTGGCGGCAAGCGGCGCCAGCGCCCCGCCCGCGAGCGGAAAATCCGGCACGATGTCGCTGACCGGCCCGAGCTCTCGCATCACGCGGTTGACGATGCCGCGCGCTGGCCGCCCTGTCATCACATTGGTAAGCACGGTGTCGCCTATGTTCCGCAGCGCCGCCCGGTGTGGGACCGCGATCTTCGCCTCCGGGCAGAACAGATATGCGGTGCCGAGCTGCACGGCAGAGGCGCCGAGCGCCAGCGCCGCCACGATGCCACGCGCATCGCCAATACCGCCCGTGGCGATGACCGGCACCTGCACGGCGTCAGCGATCAGCGGCACCAGCGCGAAAGTGCCGACCTGCGTCGCGAGATCGTCGGTTAGGAACATGCCGCGATGCCCGCCCGCCTCATAACCCTGCGCGATCACCGCGTCGCAGCCGTTCTGCTCTAGCCAGCGAGCTTCAGCGACCGTCGTCGCCGTGCTCATCAGCAGGCATCCGCTGGTCTTCACGCACTCGACCAAGGCGGCTTCGGGCAAGCCATAATGGAAGCTCACCACCTTGGGCTTGAGCGTTTCGACCGCGGCGCAAAGCGTTGCGTCGAACGGCGCGCGGTTGGTGACCGGCACGGGCGCCGCCGGATCGATGCCGAACTCAAGGTAATATGGCGTGAGCTTCTCGCGCCAAGTGTGCTCGCGCGCGTTGTTAAGCATCGGCGGTCGGTGCGCGAAGAAGTTCAGGTTGACCGGCTTGCCTGGCGCGCCGGCGCGGAACTTTGCGACCTGCTCGCGCAATTGCTGCGCATTGAGCATGCCAGCCGGCAGCGAGGCGAGCGCGCCCGCCAGCGCCACCGCGATCGCGAGCTCCGTGTCCGTCGCTCCGGCCATCGGCGCCTGCACAATGGGAATGTCGATCTCGAGCCGGTCAAGCAAACGTCGGTCGGGCCACATCTTTCTTCTCCCGGCAGAAACTGCTGCGCGAGTCTAACGCAGGCTGCCTGCGTTCGGCACTTCGTAAGGCTTGAAGTTAAGCTTCACCGCGGCCAGCAGACACCTCGAGCTACTATAGGAATGAATTCTAGATGCTCGTTTTGGAAGAAGCCGCAATATGGGCGCCGCCGGAGCGTTGGCTAATTGTCTTTTGAAAATCTAACATCCGCGCATGAGCCCGAGGCACGGCCACGACCGCTATCCCTATTCACCGATCACGGAGCGTCCCGCCTACGACTGGCCGGGAGGCAAGCGGCTCGCAATCTATCTCGGCCTCAATCTCGAATGGTTTTCCTTCGGCGAAGGGCTCGGCGCGGAGCTGGTGCCCGCTGCCCATCAGCCCGACGTGCTCAACTACAGTTGGCGCGACTACGGCAACCGCGTCGGCGTGTTCCGGCTCGCCAATCTTTTGGCCGAGCTGAAGCTGCCGGTCTCGCTCCTAGTCAACGTGCAGATGATCGAGCATGCGCCGCAGGCGATCAAAGCCTTCCCCGGCGCCGAGATCGTCGGCCATGGCCGCAGCAACTCCGAGCGGCAGGGCACGCTCAGCGAAAGCGAGGAGAGTAAACTGATTGCGGAAACCACCGCCGCGATCGAGAAATTTTCCGGCTCACGCCCGCGCGGCTGGCTAGGCCCGTGGATCTCGCAATCGCACGTCACGCCCGATCTCCTGCAGGAGGCCGGCTACAGCTATCTGCTCGACTGGTGCCATGACGACCAGCCGGTCTGGATGAAGACGCGCCGGGGCCATATCCTCTCGGTGCCCTATCCGCAGGAGCTCAATGACATCCCGCAGATTGTCGCGCGCAAGCGCGAGAGCGCCGAATTCGCCGATATGATCGTCGATGCCTTCGAGGTGCTGCACGGCGAATGCGCGCGGCGGCCGCTGGTGATGGGCATTGCGCTGCATGCCTACATCGTCGGCCAGCCGCACCGCTTCAAGCATCTCAGGCGCGCACTCGAGCACATCACGCACCACGCCGACGGCAAGGTCTGGTTCACCACCGCCAGCAGTATCGCTGCGCACGCGGCGAGCCTGCCACAGGGGATGGTGCCTTGACGGCGGTGATTTTACCTCTCGTCGAGGCGGCCGCGCATTGGCCCGCGCGCGGGAGCCTGCTTGGCCTCGATCTCGGCAGCAAGACCATCGGCGTCGCGGCAAGCGATCCCGACCGCAGGCTGGCGACTGCGGTCGAGACCGTGGCACGCACGAACTTCACCGCCGACGCCCGCCGCCTGCTCGCGCTCGCCGTTGAGCGCTCCGCAGTCGGCTTTGTGCTCGGCCTTCCTGTCAACATGAACGGCAGCGAAGGCCCACGCGCGCAATCGACACGCGCCTTCGCGCGCAATTTCGCCAAGCTCACGGACTTGCCGATTGCGCTGTGGGACGAGCGCCTGTCAACTGTCGCGGTCGAACGCGAATTGATCGCGGCCGACGTCAGCCGCAAGAAGCGTGCTGCCGTCATCGACCAGCAGGCCGCCGCCTTCATCCTGCAGGGCGCGCTCGATCGCCTTGTGCGTTTGAGAGGCTAGCCCGCGCACGAGAAAGGGTGGACTCCTAAGTCCGCCCTCTCTTCGCAGGAGGTATAATGCTGCGCGATCCTAGCATTTGCGCGGGCTGCAGGCCGCTGTGGATCGGTAAACCTCGTACGGTACGGGAACCGGCCTTGCCGCAGGCGAAACTTGCGCCTATAGAACTGGCTTTGATGAACATTGCGCCGAAATCCTCGTTCGTCCTCAGCCGGCGGCACCTGTTGGGGATCGAAGGGCTTTCCCGCGAGGAGATTTCGGGCCTCTTGGATCTCGGCGAGGAATTCGTCGAGCTCAATCGTCAAATTGAGAAGAAGCGCACCTCACTGCGCGGCCGCACCCAGGTCAACCTGTTCTTCGAAGTCTCCACCCGCACGCAGGCCTCATTCGAGCTTGCCGGCAAGCGGCTTGGCGCTGACGTGATGAACATGTCGTCCGCCTCCTCGTCGATACGCAAGGGCGAGACGCTGATCGACACCGCGATCACGCTCAACGCCATGCACCCCGACATCCTGGTAGTGCGCCATCAGTCCTCTGGGGCCGTGGAATTGCTGGCGAGTAAGCTCGATGGCTGCTCTGTGATCAATGCAGGCGACGGCGCGCACGAGCATCCGACTCAGGCCCTGCTCGACGCGCTCACCATCCGTCGCAACTGCGGCCACATCGAAGGCCTGCTGGTGGTGATTTGCGGTGACATCCTGCACTCGCGCGTCGCGCGCTCGAACATCTTCTTGCTCAACACCATGGGCGCGCGCGTGCGCGTGGTGGCCCCCTCCACCCTGCTGCCCCCCGGCATCGAGCGCTTCGGGGTCGAGGTCGCGCGCGACATGCGCGAAGGTCTGAACGGCGCCGATATCGTGATGATGTTGCGCCTGCAGCGCGAACGGATGAACGGCTCGTACGTGCCTTCGGTCGGCGAATACTTCCACTATTACGGTCTCGACGAGAAGAAACTGAGCTACGCCAAACCGGGCGCGCTGGTGATGCACCCGGGCCCTATGAACCGCGGTGTCGAGATCGATTCGATCGTCGCCGACGGCGCGCAATCGGTGATCCGCGAGCAGGTCGAAATGGGAGTGGCGGTACGCATGGCGGTCCTGGAAGCGCTATCGCGTAATCTGCCCAACGCCTGAACATGATGTTGTCCGACCGCCGCCCGATCCTGCTCGCCAACGCCCGGATCGTCGATCCGTCGCGCGACTTCGATATGGTCGGCGACCTCCTGATCGCCGATGGCGTGATCCGGGAAGCAAAAAAAGGCATTGGCGCCGCCGGTGTGCCCGAAGGCACCGACGTCATCGACTGCCGCGGAAAGCTGATCGCGCCCGGCCTCATCGACATGCGTGCCTTCGTTGGCGAGCCGGGCGCCGGCTATCGCGAGACGTTTGCCTCCGCGAGCCAGGCGGCCGCCGCCGGCGGCGTCACAACCATCGTGTGCCAGCCCAATACCTCGCCGGTTATCGACGACCCGGCCACCGTCGACTTCGTGCTACGCCGCGCGCGCGACACCGCGATCGTTCACGTGCATCCCATGGCAGCGCTCACCAAAGACCTCGAAGGCAAAGAGATGACCGAGATCGGCCTCTTGAAGGCGGCCGGTGCCGTCGCCTTTACCGACGGCGACAAGAGCGTGACCAACGCACAGGTGATGCGTCGCGCACTGGAATACGCTGGCGATTTCGATGCACTCATCGTGCACCACACCGAGGATCCGGATCTCATCGGCGACGGCGTGATGAACGAAGGTGAATTCGGCGCCCGGCTTGGGCTGCTCGGCATCCCGAAAGCCGCGGAAACCATCATGCTCGAGCGCGACTTGCGCCTCGCAGAGCTCACCGGTGGCCGCTATCACGCGGGCCAGATCTCGTGCCGGGCATCGCTTAACATTATCCACGGCGCCAAGGCGCGCGGCCTGCCCGTGACCTGCGGCGTCTCAATCAACCATCTCACCCTGAATGAAAATGACATCGGTCACTACCGGACGTTCTTCAAGATGCGCCCCCCGCTCCGCTCCGAAGACGACCGCCGCGCCATGGTCGAAGGCATTGCGAGCGGCGATATCGATGTGATCGTGTCGGCCCATGATCCCCAGGACGCGGACGGCAAGCGCCGACCCTTCGCCGAGGCCGCCGACGGCGCCATCGGCGTCGAAACCCTTCTGTCGGTGGCGCTCCGCCTCTATCACGATGGCAGCGTCGATCTTGTTACCTTGCTCCGTGCGCTCACAGCAAACCCGGCGCGCCTCCTCGAGCTTCCAAGCGGACGCCTCGCCAAGGGAGCGCCGGCCGACCTCGTGCTCATCGACCTTAATACGCCCTTCGTGGTGAGGCCTGAGCTGTTGCGCACGCGGTCGAAGAACACACCCTTCGACGAGGCGCGCCTGCAAGGACGGGCGCTGATGACCCTCGTTGCCGGACGCCCCGTGTATAACTGCTCTGACGGGCGCGGCGATTAGCCCTTCTCCTTATCGGAGCCTGACCGATATGCTCGCGGCCGATTGGAGCCTCTACGATCTCCTCGCGTTCGCGGCGGGGTATCTGCTCGGCTCCATTCCTTTCGGCCTTATCCTTACCAA
>Ga0207859_1000064_pt1 | contig 15831 bp, 12 predicted proteins | sample LuqExpMetageno25_FD_187783 | JGI IMG/M metagenome (GOLD analysis project Ga0207859, IMG submission 187783) | Tropical forest soil microbial communities from Luquillo Experimental Forest, Puerto Rico - Sample 25 (SPAdes) | ecosystem: Environmental > Terrestrial > Soil > Tropical forest ...
TCTTCGCCGGCGGGCCATGGTGGTGGGACGGGTGGGGCGGCTACGGCTACTATGATGACGGTTGCTGGCAATGGGTTCCGACGCCATCGGGACTGCGCCACGTCTGGGTGTGCGGCGACTATTACTAGTTTTGAGAGCCCCGCTTTAGCAGGGTTGTCAGAGAGCGTCGCCCGTGAGTCAGATTTGAATGACCTTCACCTGGCAGTGGCCCAAGGCAAATGATGAAGCTACGGGCCTAAGCTACCTGATTACAGGGAACCCGAACTGAAGAACTGACGTTGAGTCAGCCGGGCGGGGGTAACGAGAACTACGCGGTTAGCCAATGGTTCGTCGTTGGCAGGAAATGCTGGCATGGGTCGCGGGCGTCGTTGTGCCGCTTCTTGTTCTGGCCACAGTCTTTATCACGGTTTTGGAACTCGAGCGAATACGGCGGCATCACTTGGCGCACGTCAGTCAGACGGGTGTCAACAAGGCGGGCGGCATCGACACTGCAATGTATCTCCATCTAGTCAAAATCAGTCGCGCAGATCGCTAAGCGCGCCCCATTGAGCCGTGCCTTCCAGCCGCCGACGGTACGAGCCGAAGCGGAACGAAGTGTTGGCTAATCGATTTATGGAGTAGACGCTTCACTTTCGCCCCGAAGCGGCATGGTGCTTCATTTCCGCGTTATGCCGCCCCAAGCACTAGCCCGGATGGTCCTCGGCTAATGGTCTCTTCGTTGAGGAGCCTGGCGCATCCCATTCGAGGATCGCCGCGTACTTCATGCACGAACAACGTCCAGCGCGAAGGCTATTCGCATACCCGAACGCGCGGACGAACCCAAGCGCCTTGCCAATCATCCCAATAAGGACGGCCCCGAGTCCAATAACAGGTAACAGGCGGAGGTGCTGGCTCAGCATAAACGGGTGCCGGCGCGTAGTATGGGCGCGACGCCATTGCCGAACCCAAGACCATGCCACCGAGAAGCCCTCCCGCAACCCCAGCGGCTACAGCGCCACCATCGCCTGCGTGCGCGCCACGCGGAGTTATGAAAGAAGGAACCGCAATTGCGACAATGGTTGCGACGACGGTGAGCTTTTTCACGTGTGTGACTCCTCGGCTCAAGATATTGAAGCTTGTCGGGATTAAGGAAATCTAAACACGCGGAGTGCCAGCGCCCTCGCGCTTCACCGCACAGGTTGCTTGGTCGGGGCTCGGGTCATCCCCGTTCCTTGAGGTATTAGCTGCGCTGCCGTCGGCTGGCCGCTTCCTCGCCGAGAATGCAAGCCACAATGGCGCCCAAATTGGGCAATCGAAAGGACATGTTTGCCCATTCATCTCCGAGTGGGGATGGATGTGTTAGTTCAACCGACATGGCCCGATCAACGACCGAGGCGTGCGCCGGAAGCGCCGTGCCCTCGTTGCCCAACCGGCACAATTAGACATGTACTCGCTCTCGCGAGAAGCATGGGCTCTCCGGGATTCGATATTTTCCAGTGCAACCGTTGTGGACTGATCGAATGGATTGAAGCCGCCGACATTCGCCAGCGCGATTGGCATGTCCGCCATGAGGAGCGGACATTGCGTAACTAGCGCTAGTTGCAGGCGGAATGATCTAGCGCTTCGGTCTCGCTGGGCGAGCTCATCGCCGGAAGTTTCGGAAGTAGCGCAAGGTCTCTAAAATACTCAAAGCCACGGCAGAAATGCCGTGGCTTTTTCCTTTTAGTAGAAGCGCCTGTCGGCTGCGCGCGGGGTGCGCTATCCGAGAAGCATAACCTACCGGATGTCCTTACCCAGATGCGTTCACTTGTTCGTCATCTAAGTCGATCTCAACGCCGGGCAGTTGGATGGCAATTGGATCACTGATGATACGAGCAAGACTCCGCCGGTCATTATATTCATATTCCAAATGCATCCTGAAAATCACGGTAGATCTTTCGCAGCGCGCGCCGGTGCTGCGTGGTCGGGCATACCTCGAACATTCTGTAATGCCCCCTCTGACCAAAAGCGGAAAGCCTTGCATGGCTTCGTGCTCACGGGGGCGTAGTACTCCCGGTCGTTCCCTCTACAACAATTGTCCCGGTCATATGCGGATGCAAGGAGCAAAAGTACTGGTAGCTGCCAGGCGTCGTGAATGTGAACGAGAACTTGTCGCTGGTGTCGAGCGCCGCCGATTTAAAGGCTTGCGTGGTCGAAGTTATCGTGTGCGGAATGTCGTCGTCGTTGGTCCACACCACGGTGGTGCCGGTTTTCACCGTGATCTGCGGCGGGTCAAAGGTGAAGTTGGCAATCTTGACCGAAATGTCAGCAGCCCGCGCTGGCGCCGCCGCCAAAACCACGAAGAAGATGGTGGCGGCTAGCGTGAGCCGCGCAATCGTTCCAGTCATGGTACTCACCGTTTCTTGTTTGCAGTGATGCCGTCAGCTCTTAAGCGGCGTGTCGATGATGGCAAGCCGTTGTTCGTTTTGCTTGAAGGTGACGCTGGCGATGCCAAGCATCTTTTCCAGTTGCTCGGCTGGCACCTTCATTGGGCCGGGCGACGGTGCGGTGCCGGGCACGGGCTGCGGGAAAGCCGTCGAGCGCGCGGTGTGGAAGGTGACGTTGCCCTCAACCTTCTGCATCACCTGGTGGATGTGGCCGTTGAGCACGGTGACAGAGCCGAAGCCCTTAAGGTAGCCAAGCGCCTTAGCACCGTCATCAGTGCCCCAGCCCCATTGCGGATAGACGGTCCACAGCGGAATGTGGGCGAAGACCACGATCGGCTGTGAGGCCGAGCGCCCTTTGAGATCGTCCTCGAGCCACTCGAGCTGCTCAGCGCCGAGATTGCCAAGCCCGCCGGCCTTCAGGTTAACGACGTTGACGAGGCCGATGAAGTGCACGCCGTTGGCGTCAAACGAATACCAACCGGCCCCTTTGGTGCCACGGCCGTAGCGCTCGCGATAGAGCTTGCCGGCTTCCGGATCAACCAGATCGTGCTCGCCCGGCACGTAATGCACGTCGAGCCGCGCCTGCGAGATGATTTTTTCGGCATCATCGAATTGCGCCGGTTTCGACAGATGCGAGATGTCGCCGGTGTGGACCATAAAGGCGGGGTTGCCCGGCAGCGCTTTCACCCGGTCGATCGCCTCCTGCAGCGTGCCGGGGGCATTCGGGTTCTCCTCTTTGTTGAAGCCGATGTGGCTGTCGCTGATTTGCAGGAAGGTGAAGCCCTTCTGCTCGGCTGCGATAGCCTCATCGATAATACCGAGCGAGGCCGGTACGCCGCCGGCCACGGTCCACAGCACACCCGTGCCCGCCCAGGTCATGCATTCCAATACTTTGCGCCGGCTCGGGCCGCGGTCCTCATCATCGTGTGTCGTCATCGCCAATCTCCCGCTAACGGATTTGCGCTTACGGATACCAGACTGATTAAGACGACCATTTATTCCCGCATGAAGTTACATCACAAAGATGTCATCGATGTCCCGGTTTGCGAAACTGGGGTCTTTTGTTTGACGTGAATTTGGCTGTCGCCTTCCTGCAAATTCCACTCGGCGAATATGCCCGTGCGAGCGCGTGATGTAACAGTTCAGCGCGGGTCATGTGAGTTCGGACACGTCGCGCCCGGTGGCCCGCTTGACGAAATCCCGCGCGCCCGCTGTCAGTTGGCGACCGTCGTCCCGCGCGGCAGCAACTACCTTCATAGCGATTTCCTCGCTGACATCGCGCGACCATCCTCCGGCAGTGTTGAATGCCACCACGCGCAGAGGATGAGCGAATTCGCCGCACAAAATGCCTTCGATGATCGAGTCCTCGTCTGAGCTATCCTCGGCAATCTCAATCCACGTTGGGCCTAGCTCACCAAAGTCCCCAAGCACCACATGAACAGTCATGTCATTGGTCGGAACGAGCGTAGCGTGCCGCATCGGAAGCTCCCGTCGCTGAGCGCCCAGCGTCTTTCGGTTTTTTTATCTTAATCCAAGTTTTGGACGGACCGGACGAACAGGTCAGTCTTGGTGACGGTAATATCAATCCAGAGCGGAACTTTCCCTTCATGTTCGAGCCCCTCCACGGTTCGGCCTTCGACATTGTGGGTATAGAGCGAGTAACGGCTGATCAGCGTTTCCATGCGCCCGACCTCGGCGGCAAGGCTTGAACAGCCGAGGTGACCGCTGCAGTCATCGAGGCCATTCATGGGGCCAATGCCTGAGCACTCATCAGATATAAGATATGCACGGGTCGGCGATCACGAGTGGCTCTGCGACGCCCCTGCTACCTATATGCTGCCTGTCGACAAGACGCCTGCCAGGGGATGCAGATAAAGGCCTGCAATTGCTTGGTGCTTTATCACCCGACCGCCTACCGATCCCAGTTGATATTGCACAATCGGCCAATAAAAAGTTCAACCAGTCTTAGTTTGGAATGTCTGGTTCAACCAGTTTTTCCAAATTGAACAAAGATTGTTGCCAGCCGAGATAACAAGCTTCAAGCGGAATGACCGCCGGCACACCTTCCTGCGTTATGCTCAACTCTGTCCCAACAGAGACAGCCTTGAGCATTACGGTTACTATGATTTCACCCGGCAGATTTGGATCGTCGAATTTGTCCGTATACCGGATTCGCTCATGGGGTACGAGTTCAAGGTACTCGCCACCAAATGAATGAGTCTTTCCCGTGGTGAAGTTTGTGAAGGACATCCTGAAGGTGCCGCCCACTCTTGCATCGATATGATGTACCTTGCCAGTAAAACCATTCGGAGGAAGCCACTTTGCCTTGGCGTCGGCGTCGAGAAACGCGCGATATACTTTTTCAGGTTTGGTAGCCAACACTCGATGTAGCCGAATGGTGTGCGTGGCACCGGCGATTGGTTTTGATTGTGTTTCCTTTGTCACAAGGTTGCTCCTCGCTAGAATGTTAGCCTGAAATGCGCTCCAATACGAATTTCATAGGTCGGTGGCAGAAAAAGGTCGCAGGGTTCGATAGCTACATCTTCGTTACTGCCGAATAAATCACGGCATTACAGCAGTACTGAAGAACGCCCTCGATTACGGACGCGCTGAAGGGTTTCGCGTTTGAGTCTTCGTAGTGCTCGTAGCTTTCCACCGCGAATAGGATGCGTACTCGGCTCGCCGTTTCCTAGTCTGTGGACATGCAGCGTAGCAGAATTCCAATCAATCTGCTCCCTGCGGAGGTCGACAACCTCTGGCGCCCGCACGCCATTTCGCAGGCGACCGAGATCATCGTCGCGGTGGGCAGCTCAATTGTCGTGAGGACTTTCATATTGGACAGATGCAAAATTGAGACATGAATTATCTGCTGTGTCCCGAAGCACGGCGCTGCGGCCCGCATAATGGACGCAGGGCCTCGCGCTGGGGATGAGACAGCACGGTCAGCGGATAGATCGGGGCGCGCGTGTCGCGCGCGAAATAGGGATGCGGCCAGGTCTGTCCGCGCAAGCGCCAGCCGAGCACCATGCGGAAGGTGCGCAGCATCAGCGACAGTTTTATTCCTGTTGAACCTGCCGGCGCATCTCCGATCGCATACTGTCCAAAAACAGCGCCAACCGGCTTGCCGAACACCTGATCTGGCTGCTGCATTCCATTATCAAATACCTGCGCGACGATCCCGACGAAGGGAATCGCCGGCCTGAGTGCATTACCCATTGGGGTGTTGCAGCAGCTTGCGTACCATCGAAAAAGGCCATTGGGGGTAAGCCGCAGCCCCACGATGCGGTGCTGTCCTTGCACAAGCTTGAGCGACGCGGGGGCCACTTGGACGATGTCGGTGCCGCCATGGGCATCGAGCAAGTCGGCGCGGCCAAGTTGATGCGCGAATGCCTGGCAGTCGTCGCAATAGCAGACTACACGATTAACGGTGCGCGCCGACGCGTTTGTTACTAATCCGCGGACCTCCCCGCAACGGCAGTGCAACTCGGCCTGTGTGCTCTCTGCTGACATTGCGTTGCGACGTGTGAATGGCGGATATGGGTCAACAGCAGAATGGTAAAGCGCGACTGCGGTTTTGTTTCGCGCGGCAGACTGCTCACATCTAACCGATAAACGTCGTTACGAGCAAGGGATAGCTATAACTTGGCAGCAATATAGCAGTCGGGAGCAGTAGAGACGTTTTTGTTCTGTCGCCCTCTGCAGAGTTTGAACCTGAACACCCAAAGCCATGCATCCCTTCGCTAACTATTCCGATAACTTCAAACGTATAGCGCTGCATTTTGAGCGCTTCGTGTGTGATGGAGACGGAACATACTGCACCCCCTCGGGGTGCTTACATTAGGTCTGGGTTTCTGCAGGCCCACTATCGACTTGTGAGAAGCTACTACGCTCCCGCAGTAATTGAGTGCACGACCGATGTGGCAAGGCCGACATGCATCCTGTTCAAGCGATGTCGGCGATTTTAGTCCGCTTTAGAGGCGTTGCCGATTGTTGGACTATTGTGATTATTCCCAGACCCCTTAAGGCCAATCATAATCCAAGGTAATCCAATTAAGTGGCCAGTAGGATCGGTGACGTCGAGAATTATAGATGATCCAGCGGTTGCCCTGGATGGTGGATGGTCGGCTGATAGGCGGACCGATCCTGAAGATCGCTAAACCCGACAAGGCGCATATTGCTGAATTCTGGTGGGTCACCAATTTTTTGAGACTGAGCGATAACCGGCCCGCTCATAGGCAAAAAGACCAAAACCCCGATAAACAGGCCTACAAGAATGTACGCTTGTTTTCGACCGCACATTGCTCCCTCCAACCATTTAAAATCTTTTAGAAGACCCGGTGATCTGGCTTGTTCACCCTTGCCCAGACCCGCGCGCCCGCTACGCTGATGGCTGCGCCAACTATTTCTTAACACCTGCTTAATTATAACAAATAGTTAGTTGCCACAGTGGAAGTTGGGCGGACGGCGTATGCACACCTGGAAATTCGGACAGCTTATCCTCGTCGCTCTTTCGACATTTGTCGCGACATTCGGTGCGCTATGGGTCTGGATGAGCGGTTCGCCAAACACTTTGAACATGCCCAAATCACTCGCAATCGTGTTGGTCGCGGCGTTCGCTGCACAGTCTGTCATGTGGCTCATTGGCTTGGGTGGCACACGTTATCTGCAGCTGCAGAACGGGAGCTTACGCAACGCAATTGACAGCATGTCGCAGGGATTATGCATGTTCGATGCGTCGGAACGGCTGATCGTTAGTAACAAGCAGTATCACGAGATGTACGGCTTGACGGCGTACGACGTGAGGCCGGGCTCGATGTTGTCTGATGTGCTGGTGAGGCGAGTAGCCAAAGGGACCTTTCATCGCGATCCTGAACAATATCGCAAGGACTTTCTCGCCTCGGTTAGGCAAGGGCGCACGATCGAGCACGAAGTCAAGTCCACCAATGGACGTGTCCTCCTCGTCAAGAACCATCCGGTCAAAGGCGGGGGCTGGATCGGCACGCACGAGGACGTCACCGAGCGACGCCAGGCCGAGCAGCAGCGAGCAAGCATGCAGCAGCAGGAGGAACGTCGAGCTCTTGTTGAACACGCGATCACAAATTTCCGCGAGCGCGTGGAAAAGCTGATGCAAACCGTCGCCGATAGCGGGCACGACATGCATTGGACAGCCTCGATCCTGTTAAAAGCCTCCGACGATACTTCCACATGCGCCGAGAGCGCGGTACAGCGGTCGAATGAGGCTTCTCAAAATGTTGAGACCGCGGCGGCTGCTACCCATGAGTTGTCGACGTCAATCGGGGAAATTGAGCAGCGGGTCGGGCAGACAGCGACAGTGGTTCGTTCTGCGGTCGGCGAGGCGCAGATTACGACTCAAGACATCGGTTCATTGGCAAAGGCTGCTCAAGAGATCGGTGATGTGATTAAACTAATCCGTACAATCGCTGAGCAAACAAATCTGCTCGCCCTTAATGCTACCATTGAAGCAGCGCGCGCGGGCGAAGCGGGCCGAGGATTTGCGGTCGTGGCTTCGGAAGTGAAGTCGCTCTCGGTACAAACCGCGAAGGCGACCGAGGACATCTCCAGTCAGATACTGGAGGTGCAGAAAGCCACCGTGAAAGCAGTCGAATCGATCGCAAAGATCGGGCACCGCATGGAGCAGATCGAAACTCATGCGTCTGCTGTCTCGGCCTCGGTGCAGCAGCAGAACGCCGCCACCGCCGAGATATCACAAAATGTTGCGAGCGCTGCCGACAGCACGAAAGCAGTATTTTCTGCGTTGGCCGAACTCGCCGAGGATGCCCATCAGACCAAAAACTCGGCGCAGAAGGTTGTCGCGGCCTCCGAGGCAGTAGAGCAGGCCGCGAAGGAGATGCGCGCCGAAGTTGAGAGCTTCCTCACGAAAGTTGCCTGATGACCCTCTCGCCGACGAAGCGCTGGCTGCCAAGATAGAGTTTGCCCGGTACGCTCGGGGCCGAATTGCTCAGGCCTGCGTCAGACGATGCATCGGGTCGCCGCTCAACGGACTTGCGGCATCGATGGTTGAACGACCTTCGGCGGCAATCTGCAAGCGCCAATCTGTTATCAGCGCGCTCCGGGCTCGGGATTGGCGGATCATTAACCCGCCAAGGCGTAATTTTTCGGAGCGTTCGCCTGACGGCCGATGAGTTCGGCTTGCTCGGCAATCGGAAGTGGTCGACCAAAAAAATAACCTTGCGCCTCGTCGCAGCCTTCCTTGATGAGGACGCCACGTTGGGCTTGGGTTTCGACGCCTTCCGCCAGGACCGGCATGTTGAGGCTGTGGCCTAGACCGATGACCGCGCGGACAATCGCCATAGAGTGGCGGTTGTGTCTCAGATCGCCAATAAATGTTTGATCGATTTTGATCTTGTCGAAGGGAAAGGAGTGCACATACGACAAGGACGAATATCCTGTTCCGAAATCATCCAACGCAATCTGCACGCCAAGTGACTTGAGTCGACGGAGGATCGATACGGCGTGAGAAAAGTCGTTAATAAACACGCCCTCAGTGATTTCAAGCTCAAGACGGCTCGGAGCAAGGCCGGTTTCAAGCAGGATCGAATGGACAAGCCTTGGGAGGTCGCCATGGTGGAACTGGATCGGAGAGATATTAACGGCAATGGTCAACGGCTGCGGCCAGGATGCGGCTTCACAGCAAGCCGCGCGCAGGACCCACTCCCCTAGCGGAATGATAAGACCATTTTCCTCTGCGATAGGGATAAATGTGCTGGGAGAGACCATGCCACGTTTAGGGCATTGCCAGCGCGCCAGCACTTCAAAGCCGATCATTTCGCCTGTCATTCGCACTTGCGGCTGATAGTGCAACAGCAATTCGCCACGCGCGATCGCCGATCGCAAATCCTGTTGCAGAGCGTGCCGCTCGCGTAGGCGTGCACTCATTTCCGGCTCGAAAAATACCACCACCCCACGTATTTCGCTTTTGGCTCGATAGAGGGCGGCATCGACGTTGACCATCAGTGTTTTGGCGTCGGCGCCATCAGTCGGATAGACCGCGCCGCCGATGGTTAAGCTTATTTGTATCCGCTGATCTTCAATTTCGAATTCATCCGCAAAGGCAGCGAGCAGGTGCTCTGCGAGTGTCGCCGCGGCGGTTGGTTGCGGACCAGCGCTCACGACAACAGCAAACTCGTCGCCGCCAACACGCGCTAAAAAAGTCCCCCTTGCAGCCTCCTGCAGTCTGCGGGCGACCTGCCGCAGCAACGCATCGCCAACCGAATGTCCGTAAACGTCATTGGCCTCTTTGAAGCGGTCAAGATCGACGCTCAAAATAGCGAACTGCTCACCGCTCGTCGCTGACCGTTCGAGAGTGGCGGCAAAATATTCATTGAAGACGGCTCGGTTAGGCAGGCCGGTCAGCGTGTCATGATGCGCCATATGCAGGATGCGCTGTTCCGTTTGCTTTGCCTCCGTAACATCCTCGTGCGTCGCGACCCAGCCACCGTCTTCCATCGGTCGATTTGAGACGGCGATGACCCGCCCATCAGTCAGCTCCGTGGTCCTACTTACAGTTTTGCCTTGAGCAAGCATAGCTCGCAGCTCGCTCAGATATCTATCTGGGTCTTCAGATAAAAAACTGCCGGTCGCAACTCGATGGTTGAGAAGCTCCCGAAGGGAGCAGCCTGGTTTCACGACCTGAGATGACAACCGATACATCTCGATGTAGCGGCTATTGCAAACGACGATTCGCTCACTCGAATCGAACATCAATAGCCCCTGCGACATATTGGTGAGGGCCGCGTCAAGTTGCAGTTTTTGCGTTTCGAGTTTTTGCCTGGACTGAATTTGCAAAATTAACGCGATAAAGAAAATGACGATGCCCGTTATGGGCGTCCCGAAACTTACTATTTCGCTAAAAACTTCCGACATCTGCTACGAGTAGTCCGGGTGTGTTGTGCGACCTGTCTAGGTCGCGCTCGCACGGTAGATAAAGATGCACGAAAGCAATTATATAAACGTAACAGTAAACTGGTCGAATTGGCATCTTTAATAAATATTTTGCAAAGATTAACGGAGCCATATTATTGCACGGCGTTGACCGTCGGTCGCAGTAGCAGCAGACGCTGATTATTTCGTGATGGCGGTGCCGGAAAAGAAAAATTTTGCGCCAAAATGTCACATTAGTTTCGTGATGGAACTTCGGTTGATTTCATCAACTCGACAACGCGTTCACATGCATCTCTACCCAACTCCACTCCCCTGCCGTCGTCGGGGATATCACTATCGTTGGTGCTGCGCGATCTTTACCCTTATGGGCTGCGCCCACGCGACCGCATTAGCTTTCTGGTAACCTCAACAAGAGATAAACCGCGTCAGCGCGCTACTGTACCGCGCGCCAGTTGGGAAATTTGACCCTTAAATTCTTAAGCAATCGCCTCCCGAATATTTAGAAACGCATTTCGTACAGTCCCACTCGTGCGGGTGCCTTTTGCATTAAGCCGTAGCCGGCGTGGGACCAGATGGTACAGGTTGTAATTCTCGACGACCGGGAGACTAACCGCAAGATTTTCTCGAGGCTCGCCGCCTCCATTGAATCGGGCGTGAGCGTGCGCAGCTTCGGCGACCCCGTAAAAGCGCTGGCCTGGCTCGAGCATAATACGCCGGACCTGATCGTCACCGACTTCAAGATGCCGGTTATGGACGGCGCGGAGTTCATCCGCCGGTTCCGCGCGCAGCCGAACAGCGTTGAAATCCCCGTTATCGTCATTACCGTTTACGAGGAACGCGAATTCCGTTTGCAGGCCCTCGAGGCCGGCGCCACCGATTTCCTCAACAGCCCGGTCGACCATCAAGAGTTCGTCACCCGCGCCCGCAACCTCTTAAAGCTGCGCAGACAGCAGATCCAGCTCGCTAGCCGCGCTGACATCCTGGCGCGGGAACTCAAAGACTCCGAACGTTCGCGGGAGGCCGTGCTGCGCGATTCGAGCGAGCGCCTCGCCCAGGTCATCGACACCATCCCGGCGATGATCTGCGCCGCCGATACGCAAGGCCGCATCCTGTTCGTCAATGCTTATCAGGCCGCGCTCGCCGGCATCGGCCCAAACGAAGCGATCGGATTTGATATGCCGCCGGCGTTCGGCGACGACTACGCCGGGCGCCACCGGGCGCTCGATCGCAAGGTGATCACCACGCAAGCTGCGCTTCCGAGCTTCGAGGAGGAGATCGTCGACGTCAAGGGCAGCCGGCGCGTGCTACTCACCACAAAGACGCCGCTGCGCGACTGCTCGAACGCCGTAGTTGGCGTGCTGACCTCTTCGCTCGACATCACCGACCGCAAGCGCGCCGAGGACCATCTGTTCTACATGGCGCATCACGACGGCCTGACCGACTTGCCCAACCGGGCGCTGCTGTTCGACCGGCTGCGCCGCGAGATTGCGCGCGCCCGGCGCGGCGACCGGCCCTTCGCCCTGCATCTGATTGACCTCGACGGGTTCAAGGACATCAACGACGGCCTCGGACATCACGTCGGCGACCAGTTCCTGGTGACCGTCGCCGAACGTTTGCGTTCGATTCTGCGCGAGACCGACTCGGTCGCCCGTCTCGGCGGCGACGAATTCGCGATCCTGCAGACGCAAGTCACGAAAAACGAGGACGCCGCCGACATGGCGACTCGAATTATAGGCGCAGTTAGTGCACCGTGGACCTACGGTGCCGAGCGTGTGACGACGAACGCGAGCATCGGCATCGCTATCCATCCGACCGATGGCACCAACGCGCAGGATCTGCTGCGCAACGCCGATTTGGCCATGTATCGGGCCAAGCAGGACGGAGGCAAGGTCTTCCGCTTCTACGCCTCCGACATGAACCGCCATGCCCGCGCGGGCATAGTGCTCGACTCCGACCTGCGCAAGGCGATCGCCGAGCAGCAATTCGTGCTGCACTACCAACCACAGGTAGCGTTACGCACGGGCCAAGTGACCGGCGCGGAAGCGCTGCTGCGGTGGCAGCGCCCGGGCCACGGCCTGCTGACGCCGAACGAGTTCCTCGCGCGCGCGGAAGAAAACGGACTCGTCGTACCGATCAACGAATGGGTGCTACGCGAGGCCTGCCACCAGGCCAAGACCTGGCAGCGACGCGGTCAGCCGCCGATCCGCGTCGGCGTCAATCTGTCGTCAATACAGTTCTTCAGGCAGAACGTGCCGCTGCTGGTGGCCAAAGTGCTCGCCGAAACCGGGCTCGATCCGTGGCTGCTCGATCTCGAGCTGACAGAGAGCATCGTCATGCACGATGCCGAAGCGGTTGCCAGGGATCTGCTGCAGTTGCGGGAACTTGATGTCAGCATCTCGATCGACGACTTTGGCACCCGCTATTCGACCTTCAGCTATGTCAAGAAGTTCCCAGTCGACCGGCTGAAGATCGATCAGTGCTTCATCCGTGAAATTACGACCAATCCAAGTGACGCGGCGATCGTGCGCGCCATTATCAGTCTCGGCCACAGCCTCGACCTGGAGATCATCGCAGAAGGCGTGGAAACGCTCGAACAGACCAAGCTGCTGCGCGCTGAGGGCTGCGACGAAGTGCAGGGCTTCATCGTCGCCGAACCGATGTGCAGTGATGAATTGATCTCGTTCGTCGCGGAAGACCGCGTCCAAGCGCGCATCGCGTGAGGCCGAGTATGCGCGTCGATCTGTTCCGACCAGCTAAGCCACGGCGGCCGAGTCGGGCGCCTGGAGAATTGCTCGTTTGGCTCACGCGTCGGTTGCGCAACCGACCCGATACTGAACACGAGATGACGGTCAACCGGCTGGCACTGAGCAGCGCAGCCTTCCTTTATCTGTTTGTGTTAGCGATGCTGGGTAATGGGAGTGCGGCTACGATGCTGCACGACCAGGCTCCCTATTTCGCTATCTACCAGATTATCTCCATCGGCCTGTTGGGACACTTGCTCTGTCGGCCCGGGGCTTCGGCGACGCGGCGTATGTTGGGAATGCTCCTCGATTTCGGCATCTTCTCGTATGGTATGCATATCGGCGGCGAGACCTTCGCGCTGCTTTATCCGATCTATCTGTGGATCATCTTCGGCAACGGTTTTCGTTTCGGCGTAGCCTACCTTTTTATCGCCAGTGTCATCGGTGTATTTACTTTCGCAGCAGTGATCGCGATTACGCCATTCTGGCAGGAGCACCTTAGCCTCGCGATCGGTCTCACCGGCGGCCTCATCCTGTTGCCGCTCTACGTTTCGACACTGATCCGCAAGCTGTCGCAGGCCAAGCGCCAGGCCGAAGAGGCAAACCGCGCGAAGAGCGCATTCCTTGCAAGCGTCAGCCATGAACTGCGCACGCCCCTTAATGCCATTATCGGCATGAGTGAGTTACTCCGCGACACCAAGCTCACTACCGAGCAGGAAGACATGTCGGAGACGATCGGTCAGTCGGGCCAGCGGCTGCTCACTCTCATCGATTCAGTGCTCAATTTCTCGCGCGCCGAGGTGGGCAAGGTGAAGAGTAAGCCCGCGGACTTCGATCTGGTGTCGGTGCTCGATGAAATCCGCAGCATGCTTACAATCGAGGCACAGCGCAAAGGAGTGCGGCTGGCGATCCACTGCACCGCACGGACGCCGCAGCTCGTGGTAGGCGACAAGCCTCACCTCGAGGAGATCCTCATCAACCTTGCCGGCAATGCCGTGAAATTCACGGAGCGGGGCTACGTCGCCATCGCGGTCGACGCAGTCGCGCGCCGAGGCGATAACGTGCGCCTACGCTTCGAAGTAACCGACACCGGGATTGGCATCAGCACAGACGCACAGGCGCGTGTGTTCGAGCGGTTCACGCAGGCCGACGAAACCATCATCGATCGTTTCGGCGGCACCGGCCTGGGCCTCGCCATCGTCAAGCAGTTGGTCGAGCTGATGGGTGGCACGATTGGCATCGACAGCGAGCTGGGCAAAGGGAGCACGTTTTGGTTTGAGCTCGATCTTAAAACGCAGGCGAAACACCCCCCGCAGACTTACGAAGGGCCCGAGCCCATCGTCCTCATCGGCGGTGACGATGAGGCGCGTGCGCTGGTGCGGGCTTTCGTGCGGGATGTGAAGGTTGCCACGAACGCAAACGAAGCGGTCGGCATTCTGGCAACACTGCGCAAGGACCGCATCCGCCGCCCGATCGTGATCGTCGACGACAATGTTTGCGATGCGGCGGACGAATTCACCTTCAGCCGGCTGGCTAGCGGCAATGTTGGCTGTGCGCCTTCTTTTGTCCTGCTCACGGACCGCCCCAGCGAAGGATTGCCGGCAGGCTCTGCGCGTATCCGTTTCGTTACCATACTAACGAAGCCGCTTGATTCAATCACCCTGGCGGCCGGGCTTCGGATCGCGCGCTGCAAACCTACGGTCGAGCACCGCGAGCGCGCACAGGACCGCGCGAGCACTGCGCCCCGCCGGCAACTGTCGATTCTCGTTGCCGAGGACAACCGCACCAATCAGAAGGTCGTCGCCAAGATTCTCGAGCGCGCCGGCCACAGGGCGGAGTTTGTCAACGACGGCGAGGCGGCGCTCGACGCACTCGCTGCGCGCACGTTCGACCTGGTGTTTATGGACATCAACATGCCGGTTATGAACGGCATCGAGGCGACGAAAATGTACCGCTTCGCCTCACTCGGACAGCTACGCGTGCCGATCGTGGCGCTGACCGCTGATGCCACGGAAACGGTGGCGCAGCGTTGCGAGGAAGCCGGCATGGACGGCTGCGTCACCAAGCCGATCGAGCCGAACCGTCTGATCGAGCTCATCGGCGCTCTGGTGACGGATCCCGCCAGACAGCAGATCGCCGCGCCGGGGATTGCCAACGTCGAGCTTGCCGGCGAACGCAACCAGGCCACCGTCGGGGCGGTCGATCCCGACACGCTCAAGGAGCTGGAAAAGCTGGGCGGCAGGAAATTTGTCAATGAACTCGCGGTACAGTTTGTCGAAGACGCCACGGATAATCTGCGCCACCTGGCCCCGCTCATGGCCGCGGGCAATGTCCAGGCCGTGCGCCAGCATTTGCACGCCTTGCGCAGCGCCGCGGCCAACATCGGGGCACGCGGCATCTATGAAATGTGCCTCTCCCTGAGGCAGATCAGCCCGCAGGAGCTCGCCAGCCTAGGTGAAAGTCACCTCTTGGCGTTGCGCGAGGAATTCGAGCGCGTGCGCAGCGCCCTGCGGCAACAGCTCTTTCTCGAGGACAAGAAAGCCACACCGAAATTACGGGTGATCGGCTAACCGTGCAGGTGGTTGAGGCGGCGCAACTGCGCATTTGCCAGGCGTTCCATATTGCGCAGATCGGCCGCCTGAAGCGTCATCGCATGCTCGGCCCAGATATTGGTGACTTCGAGCAGTTCTTCGCGCGACACCGGGTTGACGCACATGTGCACGTCACGCACTCGCCGATGGACGGTGTGACGGGACCGGTTG
>Ga0207859_1000089_pt1 | contig 13567 bp, 14 predicted proteins | sample LuqExpMetageno25_FD_187783 | JGI IMG/M metagenome (GOLD analysis project Ga0207859, IMG submission 187783) | Tropical forest soil microbial communities from Luquillo Experimental Forest, Puerto Rico - Sample 25 (SPAdes) | ecosystem: Environmental > Terrestrial > Soil > Tropical forest ...
AGCGCAAAATAGATCCAGACCTGATCCGCGTACTCGTAGATGAAGGACTAAGTGCTCAAGAGATCGCAGACAGGGTGGGTTGGACGGTTGGAACCCTGCGTGTCAGGTGTTCACAACTGAAAATCAGCCTTAGGCGATCAGGGAAAAGCAAGTCCCATGTATGCCTTGCGGTTCCGAAAGCGGTTTTCGGCCAGTTGCAGCACCACGCTACATTGATGGGTATCTCGGAAAGCGAGCTGGCAACGGACCTCCTCAAAACGATCGTACAGGACGACCTTTGCGACGCGGTTCTCGACAGGGAAGTGGCTAAGGCAGCGTAAGCTCGCTCTCGTCCGCAGTTCGCTCGAACGTCTCCGCAGCGCTCTTGATGCGGTAGGCGAGACGGTCTTCGCTCTCGACCGGCAACGTTTTGATGATCTTATAGATGCCGGGCGCGGCAGAGTACTTGATCGACGGTCTATAAAAGACGTCCTGGCCGATCCTGTATTTGTGCGTCATGTCCGTCCCCCGATAACGGCGCGATGATTCTCAAGTCCGAAACATACCACTTTCCACCGCCTCGACCTGACACGGCAGGCGGGGTTCATCGTCACGATCTACGACGACGGCCTGCAGCTCGCGAGCACGCCGTCGCTGCCGACGCCTTCTCAAGCGTTTGAGGAAGCGCTTGTTCTTTAATTCATGATTTTGCTGTTCTAGCTACGCCGCTTCTGGCCCACAGCGGACATGCCGATTGCGCGTGCAATGTCTGGGTTCCGGGGAAACGTCACATGGCACCGCCGTAACGGCCGCTCAGATCGCGCTTGAGCATCAACCGAATGAACGGATCCGGATCGTCGCCGATGTAATCGGGTCCATTATAGACCGGCCCAGCGGGAAACAGGTTGGTGCCGCGGTAACGCGAATTGTCAACAACCGTGGCGGCCTGCGCCTGCTTTCGGTGCTTTCGTAAATTGGCGGCGTCGGCCGTCGTAGCGGTCAAAGCAAAGGCAAGGCCGATGGTCAACAGGATAAGTTTGGGAAGCACTTCCATGAATGCCTCCATCAAATTAACACTTAACCGCTTCGGCTCTCACCCGTCAAACGAGAGTATGGCGTCGATTGGAAACTCGACAGCAGAAAGAGGAAATTTAAGCGCGCAACTATTGGCTCAGATTTCGGGCGTGTACTAATAAACGCGAGCGGTGGCCGAATGTCCGCTTCCGGGGGAATGTGTTGCAAAACTCGGAACCGATCACGGAACTGGCAATAATCGTAACTGAGGGGGTCGAATTTTGACGGCCTGATTTGCCGCTAGAGTGGATTCCAAGTTAAATGAACACTTTGGAGGAATCCTGTCATGAGAGGTCTTGCTTTATTTGCGCTATTGGCGTCCGGGACCGTTTTGGCGGTGCCGGTACAGGCCGAACCCCTGAAAATCGGGATCATCGAAAGCCTCTCGGGGTCGCAGACCTCGACCGGCCGTCTCTTTGCCACCGCCGTCGATTATGGCGTCAGCCTCATTAACGCCGAAGGCGGGTTCAACGGGGCGCCGGTCCAAGTCATCAAATATGACAATGCTGGCGGCACCACCGAAGCTGCCGACAAGTTCAAGCAAGCGGTCGCCGACGGCGTCAACATTATCGTCCAGGGAGCGTCCTCGGCGATTGCCGGTCAGATCACCGAAGACGTGCGCAAGTACAATCTCCGCAATCCCGGCAAGGAGGTCATGTACATCAACGTTGGCGCCGAGGCGATGGAATTGACCGGCGACAAATGTCACTTCTACCAATTCCGCTACACCACCACGGCGCCGATGCGGGTCAACGCGCTGGTCAAGGCGATGAAGGCAGCCGGCGATCTCGGCACCAAAGTCTATTCGATCAACCAGAACTATTCCTGGGGCACGGACATGCAGGCTGCCATCGAGGCGGCCGCGCCGATCGGCGGCTATGAGGTGGTGGAGAAGGTCCTGCACGACGTCAACAAGATCCAAGACTTCGCGCCCTATGTGGCCAAGATCAAGGCGGCCAATCCGGACACCGCGATCACGGGCAACTGGTCGAACGACGTGCTGCTGCTCATGAAGGCAGCGCATGATGCCGGCCTCAAGGTGCGCTTTGCCACCGCCTTCCTCGATCAACCCGGCAACATCGCCAATGCGGGCGAGATCGCGCTCGGCGATTACCTCGCTAACAGCTACGTCAACGGCGCCGGCGATCCGACATTCGCCGAGAAATACAAGGCCGCCGTCGGCCATTACCCGGTCTTCGTCGAGCCTCAGACCGTCTTTGCCATCGGAGCCCTTCAGTTGGCGCTCGCTAAGCTCGATTTCCATGGCGGCCCGATCAACGTTACCGATATCGCCAAGGCGCTCGAAAACGTCACCTATATGAGCCCGGTCGGGCCGATCTCGGTGCGCAAGGAAGACCATCAAACCATCCGCCCGGTGGTGGTCTCCAAGGTCGTGAAGAATCCCAAATATCCGGCCGACGGCACGGATCTCGGCTTCCAGGCGGTCAGCACTGTTGCCGGCCCCGATGCGATCTATCCAGTCCAAGCGTCCTGCCAGATGAAACGGCCAACCTGAGGCCGATCCGGGAACGAGTCCGGCCGGGCCGCAGGTAGCACGCGGTCCGGGCCGGACGCTCCCCGCGCGATCGGGCGAAGACGCCCCCTTTCGGAGGCCAAGGGATGGAATTTGCCATCGTTTCCGCCCTCAACGGCGTGATCTACGGCCTGCTGTTGTTCATGGTCTCCGCAGGCCTGACTTTGATCTTCGGCATGATGGGCGTGCTCAATTTCGCTCACGCCTCGTTCTACATGCTCGGCGCCTATGCCGCCTACGCAGTGTCTTCACGCGTCAATTTCTGGGTCGGACTGCTGATCGCACCGCTGGTGGTCGGTGTCGTCGGCATGCTGGTCGAGCGCTTCCTGCTGCGCCGGGTCCACGCCTTCGGTCACGCTCACCAATTGCTGCTGACTTTCGGGCTGGCGCTGATCTTCGAAGAGTTGATCAAGCTGTTCTTCGGCGATTTCCCGGTCAATTACCGCATGCCGGAGAACCTGCGTTTCGCCGCCTTCACCGTATTCGGCACCGATTACCCGTTCTATCGCATGTTCATCGGCGCGGTCGCAGTGATCATGTTCATAGCGCTCTATGTCCTGCTGGCGCGCACGCGGATCGGCATCGTGGTGCGCGCCGCCGAACGCCTCCCGAACATGGCCGAAGCGCTTGGCCATGATGTTCCCCTAGTATTTACCAGCGTGTTCGGTGCCGGTGCGGCGCTCGCCGGGCTGGCCGGTGCGGTTGCCGGCGCGTTCTTCCCGACCAATCCCAACATGGCCCTCGACATGGCGATCATCGTATTCGTGGTGGTGGTCGTCGGCGGTCTCGGCTCGCTCAAGGGCTCACTTGTCGCGTCCGTGATGATCGGTCTGTTCTCGTCCTTCGCGGTCGGCATCGACTGGTCGCTGGCCACCCTGTGCGACCTCGTCGGCCTCGGCGCCTGGGCGAGGAGCGTGGGCGGCCTGCTGACCATGACCATCTCGTCGATCAGCGGCACCATTCCGTTCCTCCTGATGCTCATCGTGCTGCTGGTGCGTCCGGCCGGACTGATGGGCGAGCGCAACTGAGGGAACCGTTGGCTGTGAGAACGCCGCTCCTCATCGTAGTCGTCCTGGCGCTGCTCACGGGAGTGCCGCCATTCTTGGGGCTCGGCCTGCAGAATACTTTCATCAATGTTCTGATCGCCTGCCTGTTCGCGCTCGCCTTCAACCTCTTGGTCGGCCAGGCCGGCCTGCTTTCGTTCGGGCATGCCGCCTATTACGGCGTCGGTGCCTTTACCACCTTGCATCTCATGCAGGCGGTCGAGCACGGATTTGCGTTCCCGACCCCGCTGCTGCCCCTTGCCGGTGCAGCCGCTGGGCTGGTCGTCGGCGTCGTCGCCGGATTTTTCGCGACCATACGTTCGGGCGTCTATTTTGCTCTGGTGACGCTGGCGATTGCCGAGTTGCTGCACTCCCTTGCGCCGCACTGGCAAGGCGTGTTCGGCGGCGAAGCCGGCCTGTCGTCGATGCGCATGCCCTGGGCTGGCTTCACCTTCGGTTCGACGCTGCAGGTCTATTATCTGACGCTCGCCTGGGTCGCGCTGTCGATCTGGGTGCTGTGGGCCTATACCCGGACCCCGTTCGGACGCCTGACCTTGGCCTTGCGCGACAACGAGCAGCGTGTGCGCTTCCTCGGATACGATGCGCACGCCACCAAGGTCATCGTGTTCGCGATATCCGCAACGTTTTCCGGCATCGCCGGAGCGCTGCAGGCGATCGCTAACGAGACCGCCAACTATTCGCTGTTCTCGGCCCATGTTTCGGCCCAGGTGGTCCTGCAGACCTTCGTCGGTGGTTCGACGGTCTTCTTCGGACCCGCCCTCGGTGCGGCCGTGTTCACGGTGTTCGCCGACCAGATCTCCGACCTGACGCGGTCGTGGCAACTCTATCAGGGCGAGATCTTCGTGCTGGTGGTCCTCTTCGCGCCGACCGGCATCGGCGGCATCGTCGAGCACCATCTGCGCCACTGGCGGCAGCTTGACTGGTCGCGGCTCGCGGCCCCCTATGCACTCGGCGGCTTCGGCGGAGCGCTCGTGGCGGCCGCGGCGGTGTTCCTGACCGAGACCTTGAGCGTACTGTTCGGCGAACCTTACGCGCTGATGCGCAAAAAAGCCGGCGACGGTTATCCGTCGTTCGATTTGTTCGGAATCCATTGGGCCCCGACCAACCCGGTGACCTGGAGCGTGCCGCTGGTGCTGTTTCTGGCCGGGGTGTTCCTGTTGTTGCGCGCCCGCCGCGAGATCGCCGCGTTGTGGGATGCCATCCGCAGTGCGCCGGCAAGCCAGACAGCCGACGACGAAGTGGACGCATCGCTGCAGTCCACACAACACAGTCCGGTCTGACGCCATGAGCATGCCCCTTCATTCCCTTCAGCTCATCGACGTGACCAAATCATTCGACTCGACCATAGTGATCCGCGGCGTCAATCTGGAAATTTTGACCGGCGAGCGGCACGCGGTGATCGGGCCGAACGGCGCCGGCAAGTCCACTCTATTCAACCTGGTGTCCGGCATGTTTCCGCCTTCGTCCGGCGAAATCCGGTTGCGGGGGCGCAGCATCACCGGACTTCCGCCGCACCGGATCAACCGAGGTGGCCTCGCGCGCTCGTTCCAGATCACCAACATCTTTCATCGCATGAGCGTGTTTGAGAATCTGCGGGTCGGCGTGATGGCCCGCCATCGCGAGCGCTATGGCTTGTTCCGGCCGGTCGCCAGGATGCACCGCATCAACGACGAGACCCGCGAAATTCTCGCTCTGGTCCGCCTCGACGGACGGGCCGACCACATGGCGGGCGACCTCACTTATTCCGAGCAGCGCGCGCTCGAGATCGGCATGACTCTGACCACGGGCGCCGATGTGATCCTGCTCGACGAGCCGACGGCGGGCATGTCGCGCGAGGAGACCGCCCGCGCCGTCGAACTGATCCGCGACGTCACCAAGGGCAAGACGCTACTGATAGTCGAGCACGACATGAGCGTGGTGTTCAGCCTGTGCGATCGCGTCTCGGTACTGGTCTACGGCCAAATCCTGGCGACGGACACACCCGAACGCATCAGTGCCAACCGCGAAGTCCAGCAGGCCTATTTGGGCGAGGAGGCGGCGCTGTGAGCCTGCTCGAAGTCCGGGGTTTGCACGCGCATTATGGCAAGAGCCATATCCTGCACGGCGTCGACTTGAGCGTCCCGGATGCAGCCATCGTGTCTCTGCTCGGGCGCAACGGCTCAGGCCGCTCGACCACGCTCAAGGCGATCATGGGGCTGGTGCGGCCCTCGGCCGGTTCGGTGCGCCTCTCCGGGCGCGACCTCACCGGCCGCCGCCCCTTCGACATCTGCCGCCAAGGCATCGGCTTCGTGCCCGAGGAGCGGCTGGTGTTCCCCAATCTCACGGTCGAGGAAAACCTGGTGATGGGCGTGCAGAAGCCGGCACCCGGCGTGCCTGCGTGGACCATCCCGGAAATGTACGACTATTTCCCGCGCCTCAAGGAGCGCCGCACGATCAAGGCGGGCTATTTGTCGGGCGGCGAGCAGCAAATGCTGACGATCTGCCGCTCGCTGCTCGGAAATCCGCGTGTGCTGCTGATCGACGAGCCAACCGAAGGCCTCGCACCCAAGATCGTCGAAGTGGTGATGGAAGTTATCCTCGATATCGGCCGGCGTGGCGTCGCGGTGGTGCTGGTCGAGCAGAAGCTGACCATCGCGCTCAAGGTCGCCAGGCAGGTGATGGTCATGGGGCATGGCGAGATCGTGTTCTACGGCACCCCGAAAGAATTGGCCGACCATCCCGAAGTGCGGCGCAACTGGCTGGAGGTGGCGTGATGACGCACCAGCCCCAAGTAATGGGTGATTCATGAGCCTGATCGAAAGAATGCGGCCGCGACCCGGAATACGGGTACTGGTCACCGCCGGCGCCGCAGGTATCGGCGCCGCGATCGCCCGCGGATTTGTCGAAGCCGACGCCAAGGTGCTGATCTGCGACGTCGACGCCGCGGCGCTCGCAAGTTTTGTCAAAAGCCATCCAGGCATGTCGGCGACACAGACCGACGTATCGGATGAGGCCGCGGTCGAGCGCCTGTTCGTCGAGGTGAAAGCGCGCCTCGGCGGGCTCGACGTCCTAGTCAACAATGCCGGGATCGCCGGTCCGACCGGTCCGATCGATCAGCTCGCGGTCGACGACATCCGGCGCACGCTCGATGTCGACCTCATGGGCCAGTTCCTGGTGGCGCGGCTGAGCGTGCCGTTGCTGCGCGCCAGCGAAGAGGCCGCGATCATCAACATGTCGTCGGTCGCCGGCCGCCTCGGCTACGGCCTGCGCACGCCTTACGCCGCCGCCAAGTGGGGGATCGTCGGTTTCACGGCCAGCCTCGCCAAGGAGTTGGGGCCGGACGGCATCCGGGTGAACGCGATCCTCCCGGGTGTGGTGCGCGGCGCCCGCATCGAGCGCGTCATCCGCGACCGCGCGGCGGCGGCCGGCATTTCGTACCAGGAGATGGAAACCCAATACCTGAAGCAGGTTTCTTTGCGCCGCATGGTCGAACCGGAGGACATCGCCGCCATGGCTCTGTTCCTGTGCTCGCCCGCCGGAGCCAACATCTCCGGCCAGGCGATCAGCGTGTGCGGCAATGTGGAGACCTTGTGAGCGAGCCGGGACGAGCAAGTTGCCGTGTTGAGCCCGGCCCCGCTCAATAAGGCCTAGAGCTTGCCCTTACATACATAAAAAGCAGACTATCGCCGGTCGGCGTGGGTCGACGGTATCACAGATCTGCAGCGGCCACTGGTGTCGCCGCTATTGAGGCGTTTCATGAACGCAGAATATTTCGAGGAACAACGACGAGACATGGTTGCGACAATTAGGGCGATAACCGACCACATGGCCGCCCAGGTTGGCAAGACCGCGCTGGACGAACGAGTCCTCAGGGCAATGGCTAAGGTGCCGCGACACGAGTTTGTGCCCGTCGAGGTCCAGCCGTACGCTTACCTGAACAGGCCAATTCCAATCGGTTTCGATAAAACGATCTCGCAGCCGTTGATGGTTGCGGTGATGACGGACCTGCTCGAGCTCAAACCAGACGACGTGCTCCTCGAAATCGGCACCGGCCTGGGCTATCAGGCCGCGGTGCTCGCCGAGCTGGCCGACAGGGTGTACAGCGTCGAAATCATCGACGAGCTCGCGCAACGGGCAATACAGCGGCTGAAACGACAGGGCTACTCCAACGTCGAAGTCCGCGTCGGCAACGGCTATGCTGGCTGGCCCAAGCACGCCCCGTTCGACAAGGTGATCGTTACAGCTGCGCCCGACCTAATCCCTCCTCCCCTGATCAACCAGCTCCGGGCTGGCGGAAGGATGGTGATCCCGGTAGGCCTGCCCGGCGCCCAGCAGCTTGTCGTGGTCGAGAAGGACCTGAGCGGCAGGGTCACAACGAAGGAAATTATGCCGGTGCTGTTCTCAGTGCTCGAGGAATCCGACCAACCTACATTCCGGGCGTCCTGATCGGAATGATCGCCGAGGTTTCCGGACGAGAAGTTGCAGCCTAATGGCCATTATGGGTAGTCATGAGGGCATTGTAAGCCTGTTCATCCAGCAGCATGTCGAGCTCAGCGGCGTCAGCAATCTTCATCTTGAATAGCCAGCCGTTGCCAGTTGGTTCGGCATTGACCAAGCCGGGTTCGCCTGTGAGTTTGTCGTTCACCGTCACGACCTCGCCTCCGACTGGCGCATAGACCTCCGAGGCTGCTTTCACCGATTCGACAGTGGCCGCAACTGCGCCTTTGCTGAGTTTGGTACCGGTGCTCGGCAGCTCGACGAACACCAGATCGCCGAGCCTTTCCTGCGCATAGGGGGTAATGCCGACCGTGGCCACGTTGCCATCCACGCGGAGCCATTCGTGATCTTTGGTATATTTCAGCATACGTCCGCACTTTCCTTGATCCGTAAATCGCGTTTGTAGCGCGTCGGCACGAATGGCAGCTCTGAAACTCTGACAGGAGGTCTCCTGCTGCGCACCTCGGCGAACAGTCGTGTGTCGGCTACTGCAACGTCGCGCGGAACATAGCCCACGGCAATTGGCACGTTGAGGCTCGGACTGAAGCCGCCGGAGGTCACGACGCCGACCGGCGTATTGTCGTCTGATGCGCGAAAGAGGTAGGTACCGTGACGCACCGGCGCGCGGCCTTCTGGTTTGAGCCCAACGCGCCGCCGCGCTGCGCCCTTCACAAGTTGTGTCAGGATCGCCTCAGCCCCGGGGAAGCCACCCGCGCGCTCGCCGCCTTCACGGCGCGTCTTTGAGATTGTCCATTCCAATGCTGCCTCGACTGGTGTCGTTGTCTCATCGAGGTCAGAGCCGTATAGGCAAAGTCCCGTTTCGAGTCTTAGGCTGTCGCGGGCACCAAGGCCGACCGGAGCCACGAGCGGATCGCACAGCAACCGCTCGCACAAGGCCTCTGCGGTCTCTGCCGGCACGCTGATCTCAAATCCGTCCTCGCCGGTATAGCCCGAGCGTGACACAACGCAGTTTGCCCCTAGAAGTGAGACAGTGCGCACTTCCATGAACGCCATGGCACATATCTCAGGCGCAAACGCGGCAAATACGGCCTCCGCCTTTGGTCCCTGCAAGGCGATAAGCAGACGGTCGGATAGTGGTTCGATCGCGCACGAGACCGATAGATGAGAGTGCAGATACGCTTCGTCCGCAGCCTTGCGCGCTGCGTTGACTACCAACATCAGGTGGTCGCCCCGGTTCGACACCATCAGGTCGTCGAGAATGCCGCCCATGGCGTTGGTGAACAGCGTGTAGCGCTGCCGGTTTACGGCCAGTCCTAGCATGTCTCCGGGCACTAGTGCTTCGAGTGCGCGCCCTGCATCCTCGACGCGGCCGGAGCGCGGGCGCAACAGGATCTGGCCCATATGCGAGATATCAAACAGCCCCGCGGCGGTGCGGGTGTGGAGGTGCTCTTTCAGGATGCCCGAGCGGTATTGCACGGGCATTTCGTAGCCGGCGAATGCTACCATCCGCGCACCAAGCCGCACATGCAGATCATAGAGCGGCGTGCGCTTGAGGTCTGTTGCGGAGTCTAGTTCGACCATTTGCCGCTTGTCTCCCGCGTCACTTGCTGGCGACTTTGGTCCGATCCGACAGCACCAGTTCGCGGGCGGCCTTCACCTCATCAAGCCGCTTGACCGGAGTGCCATGTGGCGCGCTCTTGACTAAGGCGGGGTCGCTTTGCGCTTCTTTCGCGATAGCCTGCATGGCTGTGACAAAGGCATCGAGTGTTGGCTTAGCCTCAGTCTCGGTCGGCTCTATCATCAGAGCCTCCGGCACGATTAGCGGAAAATAATTAGTCGGTGGGTGGAAGCCATAGTCGAGCAAACGTTTACTCACGTCCAGCGCACGCACACCTGTCCCTTCGATCGTGCCGCGGCAGACGAATTCATGCATATTGATGCGGTCGAACGGCACGGCGAATGTGTCGCGCAGCTTGACGCGCATGTAATTCGCGTTGAGCACCGCGTGCTCCGAATTCGCGCGTAATCCTTTCGCGCCGTGTTGGCGGATATAAGCGTAAGCGCGAACAAACATGCCAAAATTGCCGAAATAGGTGGAGACACGGCCGATCGACTTAGCCGGGACTGCCAAAACATAGCGAGCGCCATCTGCGTCGCGCATAAGTTCAACTATCGGCCCCGGCAAGAATTCTGTTAGTCGTGTCGACACTCCAACCGGACCGGAGCCTGGCCCGCCACCGCCGTGCGGGGTCGAAAAGGTCTTGTGCAGATTATAATGCATCACATCGAAACCGAAGTCGCCGGGGCGCGCCACTCCGGCAAGCGCGTTCATGTTAGCTCCGTCGCCATAGACAAGGCCGCCGCACGCGTGCACTAGCTGCACCACCTCTGTGAGGTGCTCCTCGAACAGCCCGAGGGTGTTTGGGTTGGTGATCATGATACCAGCGACGCTGTCGTTGCAAGCAACGCGTACGGCATCAGGGTCAACGTTGCCGCGTTCATCAGATGGCAGTTCGACCGCGGTAAAGCCTGCCATGGTAGTCGAGGCTGGGTTGGTACCATGGGCTGAGTCGGGGATAAGAATGCGTGTCCGCTTCAAGTCGCCGCGCTCGCAGTGATAAGCGCGCATCATTAACAAGCCGGTGAATTCGCCGTGCGCACCCGCCGCGGGCTGCAGCGATACGCCAGCAAATCCGCCGATTTCCGCCAGCCACTGCTGCAGCTCGAACATCAAAGCGAGGTTGCCTTGCACCGTCTCGGGCTCTTGCAACGGATGCGACTCTGCAAAGCCAGGCAGCCGCGCGACCTGCTCATTGATTTTGGGATTGAATTTCATGGTGCAGGAACCGAGCGGGTAAAACCCGGAATCGACGCCGAAATTGCGCTGCGAAAGCTTGAGATAGTGCCGTGCCACGTCGAGCTGTGACAGCTCGGGCAGATCGCAATCGGAGCGCAGCTCTCCTGCGGGCAAGGGGCTCTGGGGCACGTCGGGCGCGGGCAGGTCGAGGCCGTGTCGGTCGGGCACGCTCAATTCATAAAGGGTTGGGCCTTTATCACGGGTCATTTGGCGACTTCGCCCAGCGCCGAAACTAACCGATCGATGCTATCGCGCGTGTTGACCTCGGTCACCGCGATGAGCAGATGATTTTTCAAGCGCGGATCATCACGGCCTAGATCGTAGCCCCCGATGATGCCATGCTGTTTCAGCAAATGCGTATTGACCTCGATCGCGGGAGCGGGCAGCCGCACCACAAACTCTTTGAAGAACGGCTTCGTCGGTGCTTGTGGGTTGATCTCAAGGCGTTTGAGCTTGCTGATTTCAGCCGCCGCATAATGGCTCCTATGAAAACAAAGCTCGGCCACTTGCCTGAGCCCGCGCTTGCCCAAGGTTGCGAGATAAGCAGCTGCAGCAAGCGCGCAGAGGGCGGCATTGGTGCAAATGTTGCTTGTCGCCTTTGCGCGGCGGATGTGCTGTTCGCGTGTGGCTAACGTGAGCACATAACCGCGCCGGCCGTCGGCATCGATTGTCTCGCCGACAAGATGGCCTGACAGCCGTCGCACGTGCGACATTCGCGCCGCAAAAATGCCGAGGTGCGGCCCACCGAACGATGGCGGAATGCCGAGGCATTGTCCGTCGGCAACTACCACGTCGGCGCCATATGCGCCGGGTGGCCGGAACAGGCCAAGAGAAATTGGATCGGTCACGACGATGAACAAAGCACCAACACGGTGCACCGCCTCGGCAAGGCCTTCGATCGGCTCGCACTGACCGAAGAAGTTGGGGTTCTGGATGATCAGTGCGGCAGTATCTTCATCAAGCAAGCCTTTGAGCCGCTCGAGCTCAGCCGCGCTATCCTCGTCACCAAGAATGGTCGCTGTATGCGCCCCGCGTAGGTAGGTCTTAACTACGCTACGGTATTGCGGATGGACGCCTGGCGACAGTAAGACCTTGCTCCGTTTTCCCGCCGCCACGTTGAGCGCAAGTAGGACCGCCTCAGCAAGCGCAGTTGCGCCATCATAGTGGCTGGCGTTGCTCACCTCCATGTTAGTGAGCCGGCAGATCATACTCTGGTACTCGAACAGCGCCTGCAACATGCCTTGGCTCACCTCAGGCTGGTATTGCGTGTAAGAGGTGTAGAACTCGCCGCGTGAAAGCACGTAGTCGACAAGCGCTGGCCGGAAGTGGTGGTAAGTGCCAGCACCGAGGAACGACAGCACAGGATCGACAGCGGCGTTGCGGTTGGCCAGCGTCTGCATGTCCCGCAAGATTTCCAGTTCGGAAGTGGGCGGGGGAAGTTTCAGCGCGGGAAAACGGACGTGCGCCGGCACGTCGGCGAATAGGTCCTCTATTCGGGCAACCCCAATCGCCGCGAGCATTTCGGCTCGTTCGCGTTCTGAGTGCGGCACGAAGCTCATCGGTCGATCCGGTATCTCTGTTGCGCGTTTTGACGTCAAAAACGAGTCGAAATGCCCCGACCCGCATCCTTTTGTCAGGTCGCCACCTTACCAGCCGTGCCATGATAGCTGATGATCTTAGGAAAGAATTTGCGCGAGATCATAGCGGCATCGAAAGTGGATCACCGGTATCGAAGCGTACCAGGGAGGGTATAGGCGAACTTCGCAAAAATTCCTTGTTAATTTCCCTGTTAGCAGGAAATTAACAGTGGGGATCGGTTCGACTGACTCGAACTACGAACTAGATCATCATAAACGCTTCGAGAAGGTAGAGTGCCTGCGAATTGCTTCCATAAGGTTTAACACATAAAAAATGTTTCGACTCAGTGCGCGTCAGGTCCATCTGCGCCAATGCGTCGGCTGGATATCGAGGCGCTTTTTCGTCATAGCATCGAACCAGCCGGTACGATCTTTGTGGCACGGGAACTCCAATGCGTCCAGAATGCCGTCAAAATCTATGATGCAAACTTCAAGGTCTGCATCGGCTGGCGCACTCGAAACAGGCAACCATTCTTCGGTCAACGAATGAACCTCCCCGAGGTCCCCGTTCGACCCCCGGACCACAAACTTTCTGACCCGGCTTCGAAGCAGAATAGCCTCGAAGAGTCTTTGATTTGCATCAGACAACATAGGTATCCTTTGTGTGTTGCCCGGTGAGGGTTTTGCCTTGCATTGTCGTTTGCGGCATTCGGGTAAGGTAATCGAGACCGTCGGGCGGTTTGTTGAAATGTCACCGAGCTTCAATCAATCTGTTTTGGTTGAGTGGCGGCACATCATTCCTTTTTTATTATAACCTTTGGCTACTCAAGGACTCGGACCCGTTCAAACAGAGGAAACTGATCAATGACCGTCCATCGCCTCGGCATCATCATGAACGGCGTCACCGGACGTATGGGGCTCAACCAGCACCTGGTGCGCTCGATCCTCGCCATACGCAAGCAGGGTGGCGTCGCTCTGCCGAACGGCGACCGCGTGATGCCCGATCCGATCCTCGTCGGGCGCAATGCAGAAAAAATCGCAGCAC
>Ga0207859_1000097_pt1 | contig 12895 bp, 15 predicted proteins | sample LuqExpMetageno25_FD_187783 | JGI IMG/M metagenome (GOLD analysis project Ga0207859, IMG submission 187783) | Tropical forest soil microbial communities from Luquillo Experimental Forest, Puerto Rico - Sample 25 (SPAdes) | ecosystem: Environmental > Terrestrial > Soil > Tropical forest ...
AAATCATATTTGGCGGCGACGGGTGTATTGGCCGGCGCGGAGGCGCTCGCGACCGGCGGCGACGTCTCCTTCTCGGCTACTGGCGCGGGCTTGTCCCAGTCCGCGGCATAGCGAGAGACATATTGATCGAAGAGCTGGGCCTTGAGGTTGGACTTGATCACGTCGGCATCGCCGAGCCAGCGGAAGGCGGCGCAGCGCTCGATGGTGCAGCCGTCGCGTACGGCGAGCACATGCGCGACGAGGCCGAACCGGTCAAGCTCGATCGAGCGCTGCAGACCGCGAAGCAGTGCGAAATCGCCCTCGTTTGCGGTGGTGTGGGCCTCCGCCAACAGATCGAGGCGCGCCGCCACGTAGGCGACCGCGCCGGCGACCGCCTGCGGCCCCGCGAAGACGGCTTTCTCGCAGAGAGTCTCCACCGCCTCACCGGCGACACCATCGAGGCAGGCGAGCGCCGAACCCGGGGCCAACACTTGGGCCGTTAGTTCGGCGTTTCGCTGCATCAGCGCGCGGTGTTGGGCGGCCCGTTCATTCTGCGCCAGGCGGTCAAGTATAGCAAAGACGCCAAGGCCGCCCAGCGCGACCGCGACGATCGAGAATAGGACACGTATTGCGGCCGAGCGCTGGAACAGCATCACCAGGAACGCGACGACCAGCGCCGCCAGCACGCCCGCTACGAAGGCGGGCAGCACCAGCGGGCTCGACAACAGGCCATTAAACGATACACCCAGGATAGTCAGCATTGACCTCCGCTACTTAGAGCTACTCAATCTTGGTTCCCGATACCTTTAGCACATGCGCCCACTTCTCGATGTCTTGGCGCAAATACGCGTCGAACTCTTCCGGCGTCTTGACCATCGGGATGGCACCCTGCTTGAGCCATGCCTCCTTTACGTCGGACCGCTCAAGGATCTTGTTGATAGAGGTGTTGAGGAAGGTGACGACCTCCTTGGGCGTGCCCTTCGGCGCCATCAAGCCAATCCAGATGGTTGACTCGTAGCCGGGAACGGTTTCGCCTACCGTAGGGAGATCGGGCGTAAGCGGATTACGCTTGATGCCGGACGTGGCAAGCGCCCGCACCTTCCCTGCCTGAGCCATCTGCGACATCACGGTGATAGCGTCGAACATCATCTGCACGTTGCCGGACAGAACACTGTTACGCATGTCGCCCGATGCTTTGTGCGGCACATGCACTATCTCGGTACCGCTCATGGCTTTAAATAGCTCACCGGCCATGTGATAGGGTGTGCCGGGTCCGGAGGACGCGTAATTGAGTTTGCCGGGGTCTTTCTTGGCCAGCGCAATGAGTTCGGCCACGCTCTTCACCGGCACTTCTGGATTCACCACTAATAGCAAATCGGAATAATTAATCGACGCCACCGGCACGAAATCGCGCATCAGCTGATAGGGCTTGTTCGGGATCAGCGACTCGTTGGTGGTATGAGTGTTCGACATCACCAGCAGCGTGTAGCCGTCGGGCGCTGATTTCGCCACCGCGTCCGTGCCGATCAATGAGCCGGCACCGGGACGATCCTCAACCACAAAGGACTGCTTGGTTTCCTCCGACAAATGCTGTGCAAGGATGCGCGCATAGACGTCTGCTGGCCCACCGGCGCCGAATGGCACGATCAGGCGGACGGTCCGATTCGGATAATTCTGGGCAGAAGTCGGCAATGCCACGATAACCGGTAACAGCAAGGCGAGCGAACGCAGGATGAAACGCATGAAACCTTCCCTTCGGGTGCTTGTTTATACAAATACCAACTGAGCTCCACCGAGGTCATGCCGACCATAGTGCGCAGATCGGTGACGCCGCAAAATAGGACCACACATTGCTCGCCCTCACTGCAATGGCGGCGAATCGCATTCGCCGAAGGTCACATAGTAGCCAGTGGCCGGCGCGTTCGGTCACGCATCATAGTCGATGGTTGGGACGAAAGTGCGAGCGCGCGGACTCAGATACGGTCGAGCTGACTTTCCTTGGCGACGCGTTCGAAGGCTTCGCCGGAACTCTTAATCCGGTACTGATAGTCATCGCCTTCGGAAGGCAACAGCTTGACCACCGTATAGCTACCGCTGGCAGCGGCGCGACCGAAGCTCGGCGAGGTGTAATAAACTGTATCGCCGACTCGGTACTTGTGCGGCATCACCGAAATTTCCGCGCCAGTCGCCAACTGTGGCGGCAACGGTGTGCGGATCATCTCGGCCGAGTTGTGTGCCGACTTCGCTGCGAACGAAAGCGCGTGGACTGCCGCGCTCACTGCTCGCGATGGGCTGCGCGCCGATTTCGACGCCTTCTTGGCCGTAATACGATCGTTTTCGACGGATTTCTTGTCTGACCGGCGAGCAGATTTGGCGGTCCGGCTTGCGACTTTTGCTGAATGTGTGCTCATGTTACTAATATAGCAGCAAATTTTGGCTCAGGTGGGAAGATTTTCAAGTAAATAATCCTTTAATTTCAATTGCTTAGCGTTGCGGTCTTGGCCTCCCGGCAGCAGCGCCGACACTGTCACAAACTTGCTCCTATGGCCGCGCTGCGGCCGGGAACCCGCCAAGTCAGGAACCGTCCGGTCCGCCCCGGCGTTCTGCTAGCGAACACGAGGGAAGAAACTCATGCGACTCCTGCTCGGCATCATTGTCGGCGCTCTTCTGACGGTGGGCGGCGCCTATTTGTACGATTCACACAATGCACGGTCGGCCTCCAACACGACGGCCAGCCTCCAGCGGCCGCTGGTGAACTGGGACGTGGTCAATACCAAGTGGGACCACCTCACGGAGCGCGTCCGCGCCGAGTGGATCCGCCTCGCCGGCTGACGCCGGCGCAGCAGCTTTCCCATCAACGTCCCTCCCGCTCGCGCTCACCGACGCGCAGCGCGTTGATGATGTAACGTCGTTTCATCCGGATACCGTCATCGCCCTGGATTAGAAGCGGGGCAACGCCCACATCGACGTGCTTCGTACATGACAAGACGTGAACGAGCGTGGCGAATTCCCTCTACAGTATCTCCTGTTTGGCGAGCGGCGAGATGTACGGTTGAACTTTTCTGGCAGCCTCCGTGTTGGTGCATTTCCAGCGCCAAGGTCCTACCTGCGTTCGCCGCAATCAGCCCTGTTTGCTCCACTAGACGGTTATGTTTGGATAGTGTGTGAACCGCGCCGCGCTTCCGGCATACCGCAGTGCTGAACGTGTTGTCGCAGGCCCGTCGGGAGAACAAGATGCGAGCGGCCTATTACGAGAGCAACGGCACGGCGCGCGAGGTTCTGCGAATCGGTGAAGTGGAAAGGCCGCAGGCCGGCCCCGGCGAGGTACGCGTCAATCTCGCGGCTTCGGGCGTAAACCCGTCCGATGTCAAATCGCGCCAGGGGACAGCTCGCAAGATCGCCTGGCCACGCGTCATTCCGCAGAGCGATGGTGCCGGCGTGATCGACCAGGTGGGGGAGGACGTACCGAAGTCGCGCTTGGGTGAGCGCGTCTGGATCTGGAACGGCCAATGGAAACGGGCCTTCGGCACCGCCGGCGAATACATCGCCCTGCCCAGTGCGCAGGCGGTGAAGCTGCCGGACAAGATCAGCTTCGAGGCGGGCGCTTGTCTCGGCATTCCGGCTATGACCGCCTTTCACGCAGTCGAGCTCTCCGCGGCCGGCAGGGGCTCCACTTTGCTCGTTTCCGGGGGCGCCGGCTCAGTCAGCCAATACGTCATCCAATTCGCCAAGTCGGCAGGCGCGACTGTGCTCGCCACCATCTCCTCACGGGAGAAGGCCGCCGCCGCGCGCGAGGTCGGCGCTGACCACACCATCGACTACAAGCGGGAGGACGTCGGCGCGCGAGTCATGGAAATCACTGGCAAGCACGGCGTCGACGCAGTGATCGAGATGGATCTTGCCGCCAACGCAAAGCTGATCCCCTCGGTGTTGCGACCGAAGGGCAGCGTCATCGTCTACGGTACTGGTGCACCGATGGTGAACCTGCCGGCCTTTTTCTGTCTCACCCAATCCATCCGCCTGCAGTTCTTCCTAGTTTATGAGCTTGCTGCCGATCAACGCGAACGGGCGGTTGCCGCGATCAATCGTGAGCTCGAGCAGGGCCTGATCAATCGCATCGCCAAGCCGACTTATACGCTGGCCGACATCGCCGGCGCCCACGAGGCGGTGGAGCGCGGCACGCTCGGTAGCGTCATAGTCATAATGTGACATGCTCCGCCGCCAACCGCTTCGGCTGGTACATGGCGCTGCTATGACTCCTCGCGATGATCAGGCTTTGCTCGACCACGCGCGCGACCGCGGATCGGCGCCCCGCTGCGTGGCAGGACCTAGAATTTCTCTACCCAGGGGCGCAACTCGACCTCCTGCGTCCAGGCGCTGCGCGGCTGCTGCAGCACGTGCAGGTAGGACTGCGCGATGGCGTCGGGGTCGAGCAAGGAGTCCGGCGCATCACCGGGCAGCGGGCGGCGTGCGCTGCGGATGCCACCGTCTATGACGAAATGGGCAACGTGGATACCCTGCGGCGAGAGCTCGCGCGCCATGCTTTGTGCCAGCCCGCGCAGCGCGAACTTGCCCATGGCGAAGGGCGCCGACAGCGCATAGCCCTTCACACTTGCCGAGGCGCCGGTGAACAGGATCGCTCCGTGCCGCTTCGGCAGCATGCGTTTGACCGCCGCATGCGCCACTAGGAAGCCGCCATACGCTGTGATCTCGAGTGCCTTGGCGACTTCGCCGGGGTCGAGCTCGGCAAACGGCCCGCGCGTGCGGAAGCTTGCGTTGTACACCACAACGTCGGGCGTCATCTGCGCCGCGTCGAGATCAGCGAACAGGTTTTCGACCTCGTCGCGCTTGGCTGCGTCGCAGTTGAAAGCCTTGGCGCCGGTCGCCTCGACAAACTCATTGAGCTTTGCCGTAGAGCGCGCGGCGAGCGCGACCTTCATACCGGCTTTCATGAACGCGCGCGCCAGCGAGGACGAAAGCCCCGATCCCGCGCCGACGATGAGGGCGGAGGCGTAGATCATACTCGACGTCACATCCTGAACACGCCGAACTTCGTCGCCGGCAGCGGCGCGTTGAGCGCAGCGCTGAAGGCTAAAGCCAGTACGCGCCGAGTCTCGCGCGGCGTGATGATGCCATCGTCCCACAGCCGTGCGGTGGCGTAATACGGATTGCCCTCGGTCTCGTATTGCGAGCGAATCGGCATCTTGAAGGCCTCCTCCTCCGCGGCGCTCCAGCTCTTGCCCTCGGCCTCGATATTGTCACGCCGCACGGTCGCCAGCACCGAGGCCGCCTGCTCTCCGCCCATCACCGAGATGCGCGCATTCGGCCACATGAACAGGAAGCGCGGGCCGTAGGCGCGCCCGCACATGCCGTAATTGCCCGCACCATAGCTGCCGCCGACGATGACTGTGATCTTCGGCACCTGCGCGCAGGCAACCGCGGTGACCATCTTGGCGCCATCCTTGGCGATGCCGCCCGCCTCATAGTCGCGCCCGACCATGAAGCCGACGATGTTCTGCAAGAACAGGAGCGGGATGCGGCGCTGGCAGCAGAGCTCTATGAAATGGGCGGCCTTCAGCGCGCTCTCGGAAAACAGAATACCGTTGTTGCCGAGGATGCCGACGGGGATGCCGTGGATGTGCGCAAAGCCGGTGACGATGGTGGTGCCATACAGCGCCTTGAACTCATCGAACTCGGAGGCGTCGACCAGCCGCGCGATAACCTCGCGCACGTCGTACTGCTTCTTAAGGTCGCTGGGCACGATACCGTCGAGCTCGGTTATATCGAGCGCCGGCTCGCGCGGCGCGACCAATGGAATGTCGACGGCCTTCTTGATGTTGAGGTTGGCGACAATGCGGCGCGCAAGCGACAGCGCGTGATGATCGTCCTGCGCATAATAATCGGCGACGCCAGACCTGCGCGCATGCACGTCGGCGCCGCCCAGCTCCTCGGCGCTGACCACCTCGCCGGTCGCCGCCTTCACCAGCGGCGGCCCGCCGAGGAAGATAGTGCCCTGGTTCTTGACGATAATGGTCTCGTCCGACATCGCCGGCACGTAAGCGCCGCCGGCGGTACAGGAGCCCATCACCACGGCGATCTGCGGGATGCGCAGCGCCGAAAGGTTTGCCTGGTTGAAGAAGATGCGCCCGAAATGTTCTCGGTCAGGGAAAACTTCGGTCTGCGTCGGCAGGTTGGCGCCGCCGGAATCGACCAGATAGATGCAGGGCAGCCGGCTTTCGCGCGCGATTTCCTGCGCACGCAGGTGCTTCTTCACCGTCATCGGATGATATGTGCCGCCCTTAATCGTGGCGTCGTTGGCTACGATGATACATTCGCGGCCCTCGACGCGGCCAATGCCGGTGATGATGCCTGCAGCGTGTACGTCGCCGTCGTACATGCCGAAGGCGGCGAGCGGCGACAGTTCGAGGAACGGTGAGCCGGGATCGATAAGGTTCATCATGCGCTCGCGCGGCAACAGCTTGCCGCGCGCCTTGTGACGCTCACGCGATTTTTCCGAGCCGCCCAGTGCCGCTTGTGCACGGCGCTGCTGCAACTCCGCGGTGAGCGCTCGCATGTTTTCGGCGTTGCCGCGAAATTCAACGCTGTTAGTGTCGATGCTGGAGGACAGAATCGTCAACGTCCCCTCCTTGGTTTTGCGGGCAAGCGTGCCTTGCAAGCTTGCGGAAGGCAATGGCGCGGGAACTGAGACTCTATCGCGGCAACAGAACTGCCCGCGCGGCGGCGTTCGTGTGCATCACTGACAAGTGGTCCGGGGTAGCCAGAGGAGGGATTGATGAACACTACCCACTTGTTAGCAAGCGCACCAGCAGCGCTGTTGCTCACCGGCAAAGCCAGGGATGCAGGCAACGTGACCTGTGGCGCCAAGCTCGAAAGCGAAGGCAAGGCGCAGAAAACTGGCGGCAAAATTCAGAATAACTTAGAACGAAGGACACCATAAAGGAACCGTCGAGGATGATGACCTCGGCCAATGCCTCGAGAAGTGTAAAACCCGGCGCGAGCCTGGATTTCGTGGGCGGGCCGATCGCGTATTCAAGTCGTTGGCCCGGATTGTGCTTTCCGGTAAATGACTGGAAGATTAGCGCAATCATCCGACCGTAAAATCCCGTGCCGCGAACAACCGAACTCAGCGCCGGCATCCTAGCATTCCGCCGCAAAGTGGGGCTTGAAGTGCTACTGGCGCATCCGGGCGGCCCCTATTGGCGGCGCAAGGACGAAGGCGTTTGGTCGATCCCTAAAGGAGTCGTCGAGTCGGGCAATCTGCTCGCATGCGCCAAGCGCGAATTCAACGAGGAGACTGGATTGACCGCAGCCGGTGATTTCATCGAGCTCACTCCGGCGCGCCAGAAGAGCGGCAAGATTGTACACGCCTTTGCGGTCGAGGCCGATTTCGATCTGAGCAAGTTCTCCAGTAACGAGTTCGAGATGGAATGGCCGCCGCGCTCCGGCACTATGCAGCGCTTTCCGGAGGTCGATCGGATCGCTTATTTCACGCTAGCCACCGCGCGGCGAAAGATCTTGCCGGGCCAGCGTCCGTTCATCGAGGAGCTGGCGCGAAAGCTGGCGCGGGGAACGCACTCCTAGGCGCGCACTTCTTGCCGCTGAAACGTGACATAGCCGCCGACGAACAGCAGGATGCTCGCCGCTACCATGCCGACAATCTGCGGCCAAGCCACCATCACGCTGTCCCACAGCGGCAACGGCGCACCCATGACAGCGCCCTCGAGCTGACTCAGATAGACCGGCCCGAGCGTGCGCGTGGTCGGGTCGAGCAGTGCAAGCACGCATTCGCCGAACAGCGTGGCGGGCGACAGCCGCGCCAGCATCTGCGCCGTGACGACCAGCGTTGCCTCGTTGTCGGGCGAGACAAGGGCCTGCGCGATCGCCGGCGCCAGCGAGGGCCAGATCACCGACAGAAACAGCCACATCCCGAGCGTCACCAGTGCCGCGGTAGCCGCCGAACGGAACGTCACAGAGAACAGCATCGCCAGCGCGAGCCAGACACCGGCATAGACAACCGTCACCAGCAGGAATAGCAGCGCCCGCGCGATCTCCTCTCCGCCCGGCGGCACGCCCAGCATGAGAAGGCCGAGCCCGACCACCAGAAGCCACAGGCAGACCAGGCTGATCGTCAGCACGCCAAGGCCGGCGAGGAATTTCCCGAACAGCAGCGCGTCACGGTAAATCGGCTGCGACAAGATGCGCGACAGCGTACGCCGGCTATGCTCGCCGTTGACGGAATCGAAGCCAAGCCCGATCGCCATCAGCGGCACAAGAAAACCGAGGAAGGAAACGAAGGACGGCAACGGGTCGCGCGCTGTCGTGAACAATCGCAGGAACAGAAACGGATCCTCAGCTGTGACAGCGCGGATCTGCTGGATAGCGCCATAGACAGCGGCTAGCGCAGTCAGCACCACCAGCCACTCTAAGACACGCATACGCGCGCTGACCAAATGGTCGGACAATTCCTTGAGCGTCACCACGCCCAAGCCCTGAAAGGCCGAACCCTTACGCCGCATGTTTCTCCTCCGGCGCATTCTGGAAATAGCGCGTGTAAATGTTTTCCAGCGACGGCTGATCGAGCGATAGCTGCTTGAGCCGTCCGCTGGCGGCCACGACCGCAGCAGCGGCTTCCGCGCGTAAATCGCGATCGCAGACGATGCGGAAACGCCCGGCGCCTGGCTCCTCGACGCTGCGTACGCCGGGCAGCCCGGCGAGGCGGCTCGCAATCTCCTCGCCACCCTCGACTTCGACCTCGACGGCAAAACCGCCGCCCAGCACCTCGCGCCCGAGCTCGGCGACTGTGCCCATCAGCACAATGCGGCCGGCGCTGAACAGCGCGACGCGGTCGCACACGCTCTGCACGCGGTCGAGCAGATGGGAGGAGAGCAGGACACTGAAGCCCTGCTTCTTCAAGGAGCGGATCAGCGCCAGCAGTTCGACGCTCGCCTGGGGGTCAAGGCCACTGGTTGGCTCATCAAGGATAGCGACGCGCGCATCTTTCATCACGATCTCGGCGAGCCCCAAGCGCTGCCGCATGCCGCGCGAGAAGGTCGCGACCTTCTTGTTGGCGACCTCGCGCAAGCCGACGCGCTCGAGCGCCTCGGCAATGCGGTTCCGGCGCTCGGCTCCGTCGAGACGCATCAGCCGCCCGGTGTAATGTAGATTGTCGGCCGCACTGAGGTTGTCATAGAAGCCGACCGAATCCGGCAGGTAGCCTACGAGGCGCTTCACCGCCAAAGGCTCGCGCATCGGGTCGTGGCCGAAGATGCGCGCTTTCCCGGCGCTGATCTCGCTCAGGCCGAGCAGCATCAGGATGGTCGTGGTCTTGCCGGCGCCGTTCGGACCGAGCAGGCCGAAGATTTCGCCGGCGGCAACGCTGAATGTCGCGCTGTTCACCGCGTAGGCAGCGCCGTAGCGCTTGGTCAGGCCTTCGGCCTCGATGACGGTACCTGTCATCGGCGGCCAAACCGGGCGACCGCGCCCACCATAATGAGCAATGCGGCGCCAATGATGCCGATGCCTGCAACGCCCCATAAGGTCGATGTGGTGACGGTAACTCGGAAATCCGCGTGGCCGTTCTCGCCATGCGATGTCGCGGTCAATGAGGTGACGTAATCGCCGGCGATCGCCTTGCTCGGCGGGCTGAGGAGTGCTTGCACCTCCTTGTGTTCGTTGGGCGCGATGCGGTCGATGGTCTTTGGCTCGAAGCTGACCTTCCAGCCGCTCGGCGCGCTCCCCGAGAGCTGAATATTCTCGGCGGGAGCAGTGCCAGTATTGGTCACCACCACCGGGATAGATGCCTCCGTGCCGGCGGTCGCGCGCGCGCTGAGCAGGCCGTCGCGCCCGGCCAGCGTGAGCTTGGGCTGGCCGCTGATGTCAAGCGTGACTTGCGTCTCGGCGCGCGCGTCTTCGGCAGCGACGCGCGCGGTCACCGCGTAATGACCGGCATCGACGGTATCCGGCGGCGTGACCTTGAGCTTCACGTCCTTGGTTTTGCCCGCATCGACAGGGATCGCAGTAAGCTGCTGCGTGCCGTAGGCCTCAGTGAACGAGGTATCGAAGTTCGGCGGAGCCTCAGCGGCGAGACTCGCCAGCAGTTTCTTGCCGCTATCGTTCTTGATGGTAAGCGTATATTCGAAGCTTGAGCGCGATGAGCCGCGCAGTTCGGGTAATTGCGACTGCAGCGTCAGCTTGGCGGGCAGGTCCTTGGCGAGGCTGACGGCGACCGGCAACGATGCGTGCGATGTGGCGCCGTCTGCGTTCACCGTGAGGGTGTGCGTGCCGATCTGCGCGCCCTTCGGCACCTCAAGCCGCAGATCAAGCGACACGCTGTCGTCGGTCGCCGGCATGGCGGCCGCGACTGGCTGACCACCGCCAAGCAAGGTGGCGGTCCAACCCAGCGGCACGTCGGAAACGGACAGCGAGAGCCGCTCCGGCGCCAGCGCGTAGTTGCGGAGCTTCAGATTGACCGTCGATGTGGTGCCGGGCTGCACGGTGAGCGCCGGATAGTCGGTCAGCAGATAGAGGCCTTTGATATCGTGACTAGCATCGGCCGCCGAGGCCGGCGCAGCTAGCGCGAGCAAGCCAACGATGAATGTAAGAAAACGTACCGCCATGACGACCGACTCCCTCGGAACCTTTCTCAATTAAGATCCCGTTGCAACGCAGCCCCCGAATTTGAAGATACGACGAACAGCCGTGTAGGCGGCGGAGTGCGCTCCACAATTTTGACAAAAATTTGGACGACGGCTGCCCGCAATCGGCCCGAACAAATTTTTGCGGTTGCGAAAATCAGACGCCGCGCACCAGAGGCCAGTCCGGCTCGTTGTGCTGTATCACCCAGCTCTCTTTCAGCGCGGCCTCGCGCCAGTCGACGAAAGCCGGCAGCGACAAGATGGCGTCGACATAGCTGCGCGATACCTTGCTCACGTCGAGATCGAAAGTGTGGATACGTGCGGCCACCGGCGCATACATCGCATCCGCCGCGCAAAAGGCACCGAACAGAAACGGTCCGCCTTGCCCGAAGCAGGCACGGCAATCATTCCACAGTGCATCGACGCGCCGTACCTCGTGCATCACTTCCTCCGGATGCAGACGCTTCTTCACCGGCAGCCACAGGTTCATCGGACAATTCTTGCGCAGCGCCTGGAAGCCCGCGTGCATTTCGCTCGCCGCCGCACGCGCGCGGCTGCGGGCGTGTGAATCCGCCGGCCACAGGTCAGCCTTGGGAGATTTTTCCGCCAAGTATTCGAGGATGGCGAGCGACTCCCAAACGCGGTGCGCGCCGTCGATGAGCACCGGCACCTTGCCGGTCGGGGAATATTGCAACGCGCGCTCCCGGCTGCCCGGCTCATACAGCGGGATGATTTCTTCCTCGAACGGAATGCCGGCGACCTTCATCGCGATCCAAGGCCGCAGCGACCAAGAAGAATAGTTCTTGTTGCCAATGACCAGCTTGAGCGTCATCGCGGCTCACACCTTCTTCGGCTTCTCTTCCGGACCTTCCACCGGCCCGCCCGCCTTCTTCCAGGCCCCGAAGCCTCCTTCGATATGGGCGACGGGCTTGAGGCCCATGCGCTGCGCGGTCTGCGCGGCGAGCGTCGAACGTAACCCTCCGGCGCAGAAGAATACGAAACGCTTGTCCGCTGAAAAAATCGGCTTGTGGTAGGGGCTGGTGGGGTCGATCCAAAACTCCAGCATTCCGCGCGGACAGTGGAAGGCGCCGGGTACCCTGCCCTCGCGCGCCAGTTCGCGGATATCGCGGACATCGACCAGCACCACGTCGTCACGGCCGGCAAGTTTGATTGCCTCCACGGTCGGCACGGTCTCCACCTCCTTGTTGGCGGCGTCGACTAGGGCGCGGTATCCGAGGGTAATGTTTTGCGGCATGGGCATCTCCTTTGCCGCGACGATGGCAAAGCCACGCCGCCCACTCAAGCACACGGTTGAACAAGTTCCGGCAAGCGGGCACGATGCCGCCGCGGAGCTGCATTCATGTCGTCCTTCACCCTGGCCGACCTGTTGGCCTTTGCTTGGTTCGTCGGCATCTGGATCGCTTATTCGCTGCTGATTGAGAAGACTGCCAAGGGCCGCAGCAGCCTCAACGCGTTGATGAACGGGTATCGCGATGCATGGATGGAGCGGCTCTTGGCGCGTGACATTCGAATGGTAGACGCCCAAGTCACTGCCGCGCTGCAGAACGGTACCGCGTTTTTTGCTTCCACCAGCCTGATCGCCATCGGCGGGACGCTCACACTGCTGCGCTCGACCGAACAGATCCTAGGCGTCGTCGTCGCACTGCCGTTCGGCGTGCCGTCCACGCCCGAATTGTGGGAGCTGAAGATGATGGGGCTCGCCATCATCTTCGTCTACGCCTTCTTTAAGTTTGCCTGGTCGTACCGGCTGTTCAACTATTTCGCCATCATGGTCGGGGCAGCGCCGACGCCCGGCGAGAAGGACAGCGCCGCAGCGCAGGCCTTCGCGCATCGCGCGGCGCGGATATGCGCCGACGCCGGCCGCCATTTCAACCGCGGCCAGCGCGCGTTCTTTTTCGCGCTCGGTTATCTCGGCTGGTTCCTAGGCCCGCTGCCGCTCGCGCTCAGCACCACCGGCATCGTGATCGTAATGTGGCGGCGCCAGTTCGCGTCGGAGGCACGTAAGGCTTTCGACGTCGAAGTGGAGGCCCATCCGAAGCGGCCGGCTAAGCTATCCCCATCAAAACGGCAATAGCCGCCACGACCAGCACAGCGACGTTCGCGGCAATGCCCGGTGACGAGGCTGTCGCATTATTCGATTTGCAAGCGTTCCGGCCCGCCAACAAGCGGATTGAACGATGCACTGATATCGCGAACTGCCCCAAAACCGTGACGGTGTAAGAACACCGCAGAAACCGGAC
>Ga0207859_1000105_pt1 | contig 12522 bp, 14 predicted proteins | sample LuqExpMetageno25_FD_187783 | JGI IMG/M metagenome (GOLD analysis project Ga0207859, IMG submission 187783) | Tropical forest soil microbial communities from Luquillo Experimental Forest, Puerto Rico - Sample 25 (SPAdes) | ecosystem: Environmental > Terrestrial > Soil > Tropical forest ...
GTGAAGACCTTGCCAGGACCGTCCCTCGAAGTGATCAAGGCCGAGTTCTTCTTTCATCTGCTGGTGAGCCTGCTCACAAACCCAACGTGCCTTGATGGTGGCGGCGAGGGTGCGCAGGTCGGTCTTCGCTGGCAGTTTGGCGAGATAGTATTTCTTCTCTCCCGACACCCTGTGTTCGCCGATGAGCCAAGCCTCGTCACCCGGCAGATGCTGTTGACCTTTATCCCTGATGCGCTGTGGAGGTCCGTCTGCGACCCGCACCCGGACAGCAGCAAAACGAGCCTTGAGCTTTCCTTTGGTGCCGTTACGCCAACTGATGCTGCGCCATTTGGCGTTGGCGAGCATCTCCTCGGCCGGTATCGATAGAATGTCAGGAACGTGCCGCTGGCGCGGCCGACCGCGCTTGGCAACCGGCCAGACCATTTGCACATCGGTGGGATACACTTTGAGATGACGAGGAATGCCGACGGCCCAGGCAAGTTTGCGAGCTGTGAGCCCCTGGCGGAATGGCGCACTCAGTCCATAACCGGCATCCGCCAACACGCAGCCAAAGCGCACCCCGGCCGCAATGGCACGATCGATCTCGGCCAGAGCCATTTCCGGTTTTGTTCGTGCCGCTCGATATTCGGCCGGAACACCCGCTCGCTCCAACCGAGCCCGCTTGCTCGTCCAACTCTCGGGAAGAAACAATCGCAATGCCAGCATGGCCGGCACTTCGCCTCGCGCCAGCGTCAGCGATACCAGGATTTGGCAGTTCGCGGTCTTGCCTAACGCCGAAGCATATTGCGGAGCAACGCCAACCGAATGCGTGCCCTTCTTGGGGAGCGCAGTGTCATCGATCACCAGCACGGCATCGCTGCCGCCGACGAGCTTATCTGCTTGGACGAGCAGCTCTGTTTCCAGAGGCTTGGCATCCCAGACGCCCGCCGCGATGAAATGATGCAATTGATCATATTCGCCAACTGCAAGCCGCTCCGCCATCGGTTGAATGCTCTTGCGGTCGCCAGGACCAATCAGTCCCCTCACGTAAAGAGGACACATCTGTCGCCGCGCCTTGTGCCCCAACCGAGCCAGAAACGGGTTGAGAAAGCGTCCAAGCTCCTTCTGCCAATCCGATCGCATGGTCGGCCCCTCCGAAGGCCGACCACCCATGAGTCACAGAAAAACTGATTTGGGAATCCCTCACCGCTCAAAATCTGCCAAAGTAGTGCTAATCTGCCAGCGTGCAGAAAAGTCAAAAGTCAAAAATAGGTTCATTTCCTACCCTCTGCTAATAATTTGTTTTTCTCCTTATCTCTCCAATTCACTTAATTTCTAACGTAAAGGGGAAAACGGGGGTCGAAATTGACTTTTTCTTTGGCGATACTCTCCGGGCGACCTACTCGGCGCTTTGGTCGCCGCGGATGGCGTCGATGTCGAGGCCGAAATTCGTAAAATTGCTGCGGACGGTCGAATGTTCGTCAAGGACTTTGGCATTGTAGGACGCACCTTCCGGCAGATGCTTCTTGAGGTCGAATGCCGGGCGGGGCTGTGCGTCAATGTAAATTGTCACGTCGGCAATTTCCTGCGGCAGCAGTTTGGCATCGCCCGGCGGCATGTTGTGTTCGATCCAGCTGGCCATTGTCGGCAGGTGGCTGACGCCAGCGCCGGCGTTGGAGCTGTCATTGCCCCATACCGGAGGCGCCGCCGCGGTTCCCTGGCCGTTATCGCCGTGGCAGGCGGCGCATCGCGCGAGGTAGACCTCATGCCCGTGCAGATAGGTCGCATTGGTCGCGTGCTTCATCCGCGCGACCAACTCCTTGTTCGGCCAGTCGGAGCTATATCGCCAGTTCACGGGCCTGCCTGGATTCATCTTGATCGGCGTTCCCTCGGACAGCCAGGTGATATATGCCGCAATGGCTACCGAGACTTGGCCATCGATGGGTGGTCGTGTGCCGTTCATGCTGCGCATGAAGCAATTGGCATTGCGATCCTGCAGGGTCAGTACGACTCCTTCACGTGCCGAGAATGCCGGAAAGATCGCTGCCGTTCCGATGAAGGAGGCGCCACTGGCGTTCGTCTTGCCACCGTTCACGTGACAGCTGGCGCAGGTCAGTTTGCTGCCCACCAGGTCGCGGGACAGCGGGTGGGTATTCGTATGCATGACGATGTCCTCGCCGAGTTTCACCATCTCACCCAATGGACCGGGCGGATAGGCGGGAGGACTCGCGGGACTCTCTGACGGATTGGCAGCCAGGGCGCCGAGTGCGGGCAGAATGGCGAGGGCGAGAACGATACACGTTTTCATGTTGATGCCACGTCGAGACCATCGCGATACCTTCACGCTTGGCGCGACGCCTCCCCTGCTGGGGCAAAACGAAACGAAAACCTAATGACAATCTAACAGAGAACGTCCGATGGCGGCACGGAAGCCACAGGGCTGCCGTTCACATCTGCGAGACGCCTCAAAGCGGACACCTGCAGCTATTGTCCAATCGGTCGCCCCCGAGGCTCGGATCGGTGATCGTAGCAACTTTCGTGTGTTCTCAGGAAGGGGTTTAGGTGTAGGCAACCAATGTCCGCTTTGGGTCGATTCTGTTGAAAAAGTCCGCTTCCCATCGACTGAAAAAATCGTGCTTCTCAAGAGGAAACCGCTCCGGTGCACTTAATATATCCCGCAGCCTCAATCTAAACGCCCTGGAGCTTGTGGAGCGCAGACCGTGAGGTCCCTCGCGTCTGTCATGAAAAGCTCGCGTCTTTGGCCGCGCAAAATTTCACAGAAGTCCAGCGGCGACTTTTTCAACAGAATCGGTCAAAAGCAGACATTTGCAGCGCGGAAGGCAATGTCCGCTTTACCCCTAAAAGCGGACATTGGTGCCGCGTTTGAAATGCCCGCTAAGGGCCAATAGACGACATCATTGGGCGTCTACACTAAACGTAAAGTTCCCCTCGATCTTGTGAATGTCGGTCGACACCGCACGCCAATTGACCTTGTAGATCCCTGCGTTCAATGGCCTGAGCCTGATACGCATTGTGTTGTCGTTAACTTGCGGCTTGCCCTGGCTAACCTCAGTGCCGTTCGTGTCCGTCACCATCAGACTCGAGAAAGTCGCCTCAAGTCTTTCTGTGAATGTGAGTATCACCTCGTCCGGAGCTACTCTCATGGTCGAGCCAACCGGTGGGCTTGCGTGCGCAAGAGACGCATGTGCGTGCGCGGCCGCAGCACTCACGGTCAAAAAAAGCAACGACGTAGTAATTATTGCGACTTGGTTGCCAGCGCGCAGAACCATTTGCCCGTCTCCTCGACTATGTTCGCTTGGTTAAATCCCGCTGTGACCATTGTTTCAATCAATCGCTCGCTCTGGAATCATACAGGACATGTCCTGTCGGCGACCCCACACGTACTTCTGCTCGCGTGCCCATTGCTTCATCTCTTCGGCCATGGGCATCACCATCGTCATGGCAGAGGTAAAGAACCTCCCGGCTGATACGTCCGGGCGATCGACCTCCCTCCCTTCCTGATCCTACAGCCGCACGGCTCTCAGGCGGGCTGCGTTCGAGATCACGCTGACCGACGACAGCGCCATCGCCGCCGCGGCGATTACGGGCGACAACAGGATACCGAAAATCGGATAGAGAACGCCCGCAGCGACCGGCACGCCGAGCGAATTGTAGATGAAGGCGAAGAACAGGTTCTGACGGATGTTGCGCATCGTGGCTTGAGAAAGCCGGCGCGCCCTCACGATCCCGGACAGGTCGCCTTTCAGCAGAGTCACGCCCGCGCTTTCGATCGCAACATCCGTCCCCGTGCCCATTGCAATGCCGATGTCCGCGGCGGCGAGTGCTGGCGCATCGTTCACGCCATCGCCCGCCATCGCGACGCTATGCCCCGCGGCCTTTTGTTTGCCGACGACCTCACTTTTCTTGTCCGGAAGCACCTCGGCCTCGACTTCGTCAATGCCGAGTTTTCGAGCGACGGCTTTCGCTGTCGTCCAGTTGTCGCCGGTCAACATGACGATACGCACGCCGTCGCGTCTGAGCTCTGACAGCGCCTGGGGCGTTGTCGTCTTGACGGGATCGGCAATGGCAAAAATTGCTGTTGCTTTTCCGTCAACGCTCATGAAAATCGCCGTCGCACCATCCAGACGCAGGCGCTCTGCATCTTTCTCCAATTCCTCGACGGTGACGCCCTGCTCGTTCAGGAAACGCTTGTTGCCGAGCGCGATCCGATGACTCTCGACTGTTCCGAAGGCACCTCTGCCTGTCGGGGAGTCGAAGTCCGACACTGGCGACGTCTTCACGGATGCTTTTTCGGCCGCGCGCACGATAGCCTGTGCGAGCGGATGCTCACTCGCACGTTCCACGCTTGCCGCAAGCCTGAGGGCATCTTCTTGATTGAAGCCCTGCGCCGGCACGATCTCAGTCACAGCCGGTTTGCCTTCGGTCAGCGTGCCGGTTTTGTCGATCACCAACGTGTCTATCTTCTCCATGCGCTCGAGCGCCTCGGCGTTCTTGATCAAGACGCCGGCCTGCGCTCCTCGTCCGACGCCGACCATAATCGACATCGGAGTCGCCAAGCCTAACGCGCAGGGGCACGCGATAATCAGCACCGAGACTGCAGCGACCAACCCGAAAGCAAAGCGTGGCTCAGGCCCCCAAATCGCCCACGCCGCAAAAGCGAGCGCCGCGACGACAATTACCAGCGGCACGAACCAGCCGGAGACCTGGTCGGCAAGTCTTTGGATGGGCGCCCGGCTGCGCTGGGCCTCCGCGACGAGTTGCACGATCTGCGACAGCATCGTGTCTCGTCCGACCTTCTCGGCCTTGATGATCAGCGCGCCGGACTGGTTGATCGTGCCGCCGATCACCTTGGCGCCCGTCTCCTTCGTGACGGGCATGGACTCGCCGGTGACCATCGACTCGTCGACCGAGCTCCGTCCTTCGAGCACCGTCGCGTCCACCGGCACCTTCTCTCCCGGACGTACGCGAAGCCTGTCGCCGACTTTGACCTGATCCAGCTGAACTTCTTCTTCGGAGTCGTCATCTCGCATCCGGCGCGCCGTCTTCGGCGCCAGATCGAGCAGCGCCTTTATTGCGCCGCTGGTGCTCTCACGGGCGCGCAATTCCAGAACCTGTCCCAGCAGAACGAGTACGGTGATGACCGCAGCCGCCTCGAAGTAGACCGCGACGCTGCCTTCCATTCCTCGGAAGGCGGCGGGGAAGATTTCCGGCGCGACAGTCGCGACGACGCTGTAGATCCATGCCACGCCGGTCCCCATCGCGATCAGCGTGAACATGTTGAGGTTGCGGGTCAGCAGGGATTGCCAACCGCGAGCGAAGAACGGCCATCCCGCCCAAAGGACGACGGGCGTGGCGAAGGCGAGTTGAAGCCAATTCGACAGCGTCGGGCTCAGCCGATGGCTGAGCCCGAGGAAGTGCCCTCCCATTTCGAGCGCGACGACCGGTATCGAGAGCCCGAGGCCCACCCAGAAACGCCGCGTCATGTCAATCAATTCGGGATTGGGGCCAGTTTCAGAGCCCGCCAGAACCGGCTCCAAAGCCATACCGCAAATCGGGCAGTTGCCGGGCCCGACTTGACGAATCTGAGGGTGCATGGGGCACGTGTAGATCGTGCCCCCGGGTACTGGAGCGGTGTCCTTCTGCGTGGGCGAGAGATACTTGTTCGGCTGCGCCAAGAATTTGGCCCGGCAACCCGCCGAGCAGAAGTAGTATATCTTCCCCGCGAACTCGTAGCTGTGCTGTGTCTTATGCGGATCGACTTTCATTCCGCAAACGGGATCGAGAGCTGTATCCGCCGGCATGGGTGACGAGTGATGGTGATGAGTGAGGGTATTTTGATGGTCAGCCATCGAAGCAGTCCCATTATATGTCAAAGATGACGATAACAATGGAGAGCGCGAACCCCTGAGCGCCCCGCTTAAGAATCAAGTCCGTGTTCGATCTCCGACTGTCTTTCGCCGCCAATGAGCCATCCGTTCGACGGCATGCGTTATTCTTTCGAACACCGGCCCAAAGTCCGGAAGGTCGATGACCGCAAGCAGCAACGCGATCACCCAAAATATGTTCTGGTGTGTGAACATGGCCAAAAGGCCCAATACGGCGACGACTTCGTACTGCATTTTCTGAGACTTGCCTGCGATGTGCTCAGGGAGGTGGTGGAGCCTCAGAAGAAGCACGCCAAATGCAATCGCCATAACCAGCAGCAGCACCGCTGTGACGACCAGAAGAACGTCGGTCTCACCTGGCTTGGTTACAAACCAAGGCAGGTGTTCGGTGGCGAGTGAGTGGGCCTGATCCATGTTTGCGAATTGTCACATATTATATCGCAGCTAAAACGCGGAGGCCGTTGCAGTTGCCAAATACCGGCCCGCCGATACAACAGCAAGCAACCTGCGTTCGCTGAAGATCGATATCCAATTCCAACATCGGTTCGAAAACGAAGCAGCCGCGCTTAAGGCGCGGCTGCTTGCGGCATCATCGGCTAAACTACGGTCGTATGTACACGTATCCGTCGCCCTGGAGCTGCGCGATGCGCACCACGCCGCCTTGATCGACTTTTACAACGCCCGGCAGAAGACCGTTCTCATCCACGTGCTGCGCCTTCATTGTGTTAGCGCAAGCATTCAAATCGACGCCTTCTTCCTTCAGATTATCTACCACCTGCTTAACGTCAGGATCGGCCATCATTTTGTGAAACGATTTAAGCGCAGGTCCATGTACCACGAGAACGATGTCGACGTATTCCGGGCCGCCAACGCCTGCTATGTGATTTTGGATATTTCCTAACACGAACGTTACCTTTTCGACGTCCGAGAGGTGGTAAACGACTTTCTGCTTTGCCTTCTCAGGTTCGGCCTTGGAGCGGGTTGATACGCCAACCGCTGCCGCGAAGCTCATAAGCCCTAAAGCCGACGTCAAAATTCTGCGGCGCTGCATTGCTCTTTTCCATCCGTTCTTCGAGGCCATATTTGTTGGCGCAAGTCGGCTGCGGGCTCTTCACACGCCAACCTCAGCAAAGCGGCTGAGACGGCCGTTCGTCCCGAAACCGATGACGCGGTAAACGCCGGGCGTGCCATCCATTCCCGGAGAGCCTGATGGCATGCCTGGGAGCGCAATTCCCTTCAGATCGGGCTTTTCTTCCAGCAGCTTGGCGATCGCCTTTTCCGGCACATGCCCCTCAATCAAATAGCCGCCAATTTGCGCGGTGTGGCACGAGTAAAGCGCTTCAGGTATTCCGAGACTTACCTTTATCGCATCCGGGTCCCGGACCACGTTGACGCTGACCTGGTAACCTTTGGCGCGCATGTAGTCGGCCCAACCGCCGCAACAGCCGCAAGTTGCCGACTTCCATACAGTGAGAGAGCCGGCTTTCGCGGATACCTCTGATCCGAAAGCGTTCGGCCCAAACATCGCTACGCTGCCGATTGCTACCGCCCCAACTAACAACTTTCGACGAGACGGAGCATCAGAAAACGGCGCGCTTCCTTCAGGTGCACCATCGATCGTCAGAACCCTAAGCTGTTTCATTTCATTTTCCTTCGTTTGCACTCGGATGCATGTGATCTGCAACCGTTGATTAAGCTCCGAAACGGAGTTTGAAGCTATTCAATCTCATGTATCGCACTCTAAATTCGAGGTCGAAGCAGCCTGTTGTAGACTGAGCCGAAAACGAGTGCCGTAACCCATCCGAACACTAGGCTGAATACAACACCGTCGACCCACACTCTGAGGGACGTCAGCGGTGCAGCCGAATAGAGCCCGATCCAAGCATGCGACGCACGCCAGTCAGGCAGAACGAGCGCGACCACTAGGCAGATCACGAACAGCACAACAAGGGCAGCAGACAGCGCCCAACCGAGGGCCATAACGTCCAAATGTCCGGTTTCAGTACGCGTGCTCATATTTGCCTCCATCAGACACCAACGCTATCGCGAGACCTCCTTCGTAGGAGACACGATTGCGCGAAATGCCGGCACGAAGCCGGGTATGGTCTCCGCATAGCTTCTGTAAGCATCGCCGAACTCGGCGATCGCCTCACGTTCCTCCGCCTTGGCGAGCCGCACATACATGACGACCAGCACTGGAAACATGGCGAGCGTCAGAATTGTAGGCCACTGCAGTAGGAAGCCGAACATCACAAGAATAAAACCGACATACTGCGGGTGCCGCACATAGCGATAGGCACCCGTGGTCGCGAGCGTATGCCGGCGTTGCGCGTCATAGAGGACCTTCCATGCCGCGGAGATCAGGATGAAACCTCCGCCGATGAATGCGAAGCTGAGGAGATGGAACGGACCGAAGTGCGGCTCCGCCTTCCATCCGAACATCATTTCCGACAGGTGGCCCGAATCGTGTGCGAACCAGTCGATGGTCGGGTATCTGCTCTGCAGCCAACCGGAGAGGAAGTAGATCGTCAGCGGAAATCCGTACATCTCCGCAAACAGTGCGACGAGAAACGCGCTGAACGCACTGAACGAGCGCCAATCGCGCGGAGTCCGCGGCTTGAAAAAGCTGTACGCGAAAAGGATGAAGACCGCGGAGTTGATGACCACGAGCCCCCATAGTCCGTATGCGGGAATCTGTTCGCTCATGACGATCTCTCCCATCGAGGCCCTCCAGGGACGCTCCGCATCAGCTATGGGCGTCAGTGTTCGTGGCTATGCTCGGTGAACTGCACTTGCTTGTGCATGGTCTGCATCATCTGCATCATGCCCTGCATCATTTGCATCATTGCAGGTGCGGAGGAATCCGACGGCTCGAAATCGCAGTTCGGACGCATGCCGCCGCGGCGTGAACGCGCTCCGTCTTCACCGGGCTGCACCCCATGCATCATTGACCCGCTCTGGTTCTGCATCATGGCCATCATGCCTTGCATGGTTTTCATCATGCCCTGCATCATGGCTTGCGATGCTTGGTCGCCCATCGCCGCGCTCTCGCCTTGAGCCGCGCGGGATTCGGATTTCGGCTCTGTAGCCTGCGTCGCCGCGGACGACTGAGGAGACGATTGCGCGGAGCTCGTCGCCACAGCCATCGCCGAACTCAGCACTACGGCTGCCAGCAAACTGAGCGTTCTTATCGACCTCTTCACGTTCTTCTCCTCATGTTGGCCGACGAAAAACAACACGGTCTGCGACCTGCATCAGGCCGCACACGCACCGGCTCGGGCGGTGAAGCCCGAGCATTAGTTTGACTTGGACCGCGACCCAGGCGCGTTCAGTGGCTGGCCATCGGAATATTGGTCCAGGGTCCGCCTTGATAGACGTGCCTGCCTTTGCGCTCCTCGACGGCCTGCGCGTAAGGCTTATTGGGCTCGAACTGCTGCGCTGCTAGTGACTGCGTGGCCTTGGCGAGGCTCACCTTTGGTCCACCCTGATAGGCTTGGTCGGCGTAGGTCGCGGTCGACAGCGCCACCGCGGGGATTACCAGCGCGAGAGCGAAAAGGGATTTCCTGAACATCTCGATGCTCCGTGTTGAAAGCGCGGTCTTGGCGCCTCTACCTATTCGTTCGGAGCAAATGACAGTGTGGTTACAAAATTAGGGATGCCGCAGACTAAGTATTGTTACGTAGATCCAATTCACCGCGCGTCGAAACCGGCTCGCGGCACATTCACGGCCGCTCGCTGGCGCGCGACTTGGGCTGTTTGGCCGGACGATGCCGTCCGCTCGCCGGCCGCGCAAGGTCTCACAATCGCAGCGAGTGCACGTCCTTGCAGATACATCATCTCGGGCCGCAAGCCGCCGTTGCGCGAGATCCAGGCGCGCACCGAGGCCGGATAGGTCTTGAGAAGGTCTCTCGTCCCGGAAGGACTTGAGACGCGATTTCCAGCGGTGTCGAACATCCAAGCGGCGTGGAAGCCGAACACCGCGTTCTGCGTAGCGCAAACCCGGTTGGGTGGAAGCAAGCCCAGGATCATCGTGCAGGCGGAGTAGCATTTGCCGTCGATCACGACGGCCTCGCCGGACCTGCGTAATCGCTGAAATTTCGAGTTGTAGTCCTCCATCTTGCCGCCGATATCGTCCGTGAGAATTACGGCGGCTGAGACCGGAAGAGCCGTCCATGTGGAGATGACTGCGGCAGCAGCAATAAGCAGTAATCGCATAGGCGGCACCGAAACCGTGGTTGATTTTGCATCATTTACGCAAACCCTGTGCCACCTCTGTCCCGACCAAGCCGTTGATTTTGCTGGCGTGCCAAAGTGCAGATCGAACAAATGCAGCGCCGCAGCAGCCCAAAAGCACAAAAAAACGGCAGCGAGCCAATCCGGGCGCGGCATCCCCTTGGTTGAGCCGGGTCAAAGACCACTCCGGCCTGCGCACGTAATTTTCATTGACGCCGGTTGCAAAAAAGCAGGCCCCATGCCGAGGCCGCGCACTTTTTTGTAACCGCGGCCGCTTCTCCTACGAATAAAGAACCAAAGGCAGCCGTGACGAGCGAAAGTAACTTTGGCGGACTGATGCGTGCCAGCCTGCGCGGTGACGCGGCGGCCTACCGCATCCTGCTCGGCGGCTTGAGTGCGTCGTTGCGTGCCTACTTCAAGCGGCGGCTCGCACGTATCGGGCGCAGCGCGAGCGAGGCGGAGGATCTGACCCAGGAGACGCTGATGGCGATCCACTCTCGACGCCATACGTACCATCCGTCGGCGCCCTTCCTGCCGTGGGTGCATGCGATCGCACGCTACAAACTGATCGACCATTTGCGTCGAACGCGCGCCTCGTCCATGGACGTACCGATCGAGAATGCCGAAGAGCTCATCGCCGAGAGCGACTACGCCGCCGCCGAGAGCGCGCAGGACATGCAGCGGCTGTTGGGAAAACTCCCCGGCAAGATGCGCAGCGCGATAGAGGCCGTGAAACTGGAAGGTCTGAGCGTCGCCGAAACCGCAAAACGGTCCGGAATATCGGAGTCGGACGTCAAAATTAGCGTACATAGAGGACTTAAACAATTGACGGAGTCTGTCGCTCCGAAAAGGAGGACATCATGAGAACCGACGATCTCATCGAAGTGCTCAGCGCAGATTTGGAACCGGTCGATCATCGTCGGATTTCCCGCAGGCTTTCATTTGCCATAGCGGCGGGCGTTCTGGCCGTGGTCGCGATCGTATTCGGAGTCCTAGGTGCCCGTCCCGACGTAGCCAACACAGCTTCTTGGGTTCCGCCGATCGTCAAAATCGCTGCGACGGCGACCATTCTCGTCCCGGCGTCGATATATCTTCTTAAATTAAGTCGACCTGGTGGAGAGCACGGGATATCGCTTGCGTTGGTTCTCTTACCCTTTGCTGCTGTCATCACACTTGCGTCATTGAGCATAGCCGCAGGACCGAGCGAACATGCCACACTCGTTCTGTTCAGCGACGAATGGATCGAATGCGTCGTTTCGATCCCGCTGATCGCTATCGTCCCGTTTGCCGCCATCACATGGGTCGTGCGGCAGATGGCTCCGACGGATCTCGCCCGTACGGGCGCGTTCGTTGGCCTCATAGCAGGATGCATCAGCGCTATCGGCTATGCGTTGCATTGCGTCGACGACTCGGTGCCCTTCTTCGCGGTGTGGTATGGCGGCACGATCGGATTGTGCACGTTTGCCGGCTGGAAGCTCGGGCCAAAACTGCTCCGGTGGTGAGTCACCTGAAGATATTGAAGACGATATCGACCACGGGAAAGCAAGTCCGAGCCAGGGACAAGCTACTCAAGCCGATGACGATGGTTGTAGCAAAATCAGGAGGTCGTGTCGTTTCTTTGCGTTTTGCCGGAATAGTGTTCGCTCTGTTTCTGCCTGTGACGTTATGCGGCGCTAACGCGGCCAACGACTTTGACAATCTAATGGAAGTCAAGACTCTTCAGAAAGGGATGCCTAAGGACCTGGTCGCTTTCATTTCAAAATCCGCCGAGTGCAGCCATTGGGGAAACGAGGAACCGTACGATAAGGCAAGAGCAGAGTTCATCAGAAATGCCGCGCTAAAAGCTGGTTGTTCAAGGCTCGATGGAGAGGAAATCCAGCTCCGTCGAAAATATCGGAAGAATCCAAAAGTTCTTGAAATTATCAAGGAAGCAAAAAATCTGGCTATGTAACCGTTGTGCGTCGATACTCGCGACATACCGTTGTCGCGCATAGCAGTTAAAGCGCTTCAAGAAGTGCGGCGAATTCAGATCGATCATGCGATCCGTCGCATACTCAGCCCGCATAGGACGACGAAGTCCTAGAAAAAATCGGTTATCACCATCCCAATGGAGCCTGTGCGCCGACGCTAGGCTTTCCCAAGCCTTGGCGCAAAGCACGCGTCATCGAACTCCGGAGCGGCTCGGATCCGGAAGTAGACGGAACGGAGCTGTAGACCCGAATGGGGCCGATACCGCCGATTAGAACCTACTGCTGCTGGGGACCAGGCCCGCTGGTACCGTGCATGAACTCCTGCATTTCCTCAAAGGTGACAAAACCGTCTTTGTTGGCGTCCATCGCCTTGAAGATGCGTTCGTGAGCAGCCTGGAACTCTTGCAACGAGAGTTTGCCGTCACCGTTGGCAT
>Ga0207859_1000108_pt1 | contig 12360 bp, 9 predicted proteins | sample LuqExpMetageno25_FD_187783 | JGI IMG/M metagenome (GOLD analysis project Ga0207859, IMG submission 187783) | Tropical forest soil microbial communities from Luquillo Experimental Forest, Puerto Rico - Sample 25 (SPAdes) | ecosystem: Environmental > Terrestrial > Soil > Tropical forest ...
GCTCACGCGCGGATCCTAGATGCTGGCCCATACGCAGCGCCATGCGCAGGATCATGCCCCGCGGGCAGAGCGTGTAGTCGGCCACCCAATCGACGAACTTACGCAGTTCGGGCTTCAGAGGCGGCACTGCGAGCCTGTCCGCCACGTTCTTCATGCGGTTGTGCAGGCGCGGATCGGGACTAGGATTCTCCGCCCAGACCACGCCCATGGTCTCGCCGCGCGTGCCGAGCGGCACCGCGACCAGGTCGCCGGGCGAAAGCTCAAGCCCGGCGGGCACTCCGTAGGAATACGTCTGATCCAGCGCTACCGGCACCAGAACGTCGACAATGCGCCCGCTCATGCCCCTTTGGTGGCCGATTCCGAGCGCTTAAGGAAGGGTGAAGAAACCAATGACACTCTGGGCGCCGTGAGCACGCTCGCCGCCGCCCCTGACGTCGCCGCCGAAATTGGCCGCTGGCTCGCCTATCTCGGCGCCGAGCGGCGCATGTCGGCAAAGACGCTAGAAGCCTACCGCCGCGACGTCATGCAGTTCCTCGGGTTCCTCGCCGGCCATCTGGGTGGAGCGCCGACGCTTCGACAACTGGCTAAGCTGACGCCCGCGGACGTGCGCGCTTTCATGGCAGAACGCCGCAGCGACGGACTGAGCAGCCGTTCGCTGATGCGGTCGCTCGCCGGCGCCCGTTCGTTCGCGCACTATCTCGAACGCAACGGCAAGAGCAAGGTCGGCGCTTTGTCGGCGGTGCGCGCGCCTAAGGTCGCAAAAACCTTGCCGAAGCCGCTCACCATCGCCACGGCCAAGCGCATCTCCGATGCCGAGCTGCGCGTCGGCGAGGGGCGCGAACCGTGGATCATCGCGCGCGATGCCGCCGTGCTGGCGCTTTGCTACGGCTCAGGCCTGCGCATTTCGGAAGCGCTGTCACTCAAGCGCAAGGACGTCGGTGCGCGCGACGTCATCACCGTCCGCGGTAAGGGCAACAAGATGCGCATGGTGCCGCTGCTGCCACAGGTCGCCAAGCTGATCGCCGATTACGTGCAGCTCTGCCCGCTCGATCTGCCGGACGATGGCCCGCTCTTCATTGGTGCGCGCGGTGGCTCGCTCAGCGCACGCGTAGTGCAACTAACGATGGCGCGGCTGCGCGGTGCTCTCGGCCTTCCCGATACGGCAACGCCGCACGCGCTGCGCCACTCCTTCGCTACGCATCTCCTGGCGCGCGGCGCCGACCTGCGCTCGATCCAGGAATTGCTTGGCCACGTGTCGCTCTCGACCACGCAGATCTACACCGCGGTCGATATCGAGTTGCTCTTGAAGGTCTATTCCAGCGCCCATCCGCGCGCCTAAGACGAATGCCGTGCGCATCATTCCGCCACTTGCGTGCCGCCGCGCGCGTTAGCATCGTTACGTAGACAGTGGGAGGGGCCGATGAGCGCACACGAGCATCTGGAACAAGCCGAGCAAGTCGAGCATGTCTCGCACAGCGGCAGCAAGAAGATCGCGCTGTTCATCGCGGTGTTGGCGCTGTTCCTCGCCTTATCGGAGATGCTGGGTAAGAGCGCGCAGACCTCCGCGCTCGCCCACAATGTGAACAGCAACGACCTTTGGTCGTTTTTCCAGTCCAAGACCATCCGCATGGCCCTGCTGAGCACTGCGGCGGAGCAAATGGAGATCGAAGCCGAGCACGCGACCGACCCCGCGATCAAGGCGCGCTTGAACAAGACGATCGATACTTGGAAGGATAACGTGGTGCACTATGACGATGACCCTTCGACCAATGAAGGCCGCAAGCAGCTCGTCGAGCGCGCCAAGGAGTCAGAGCACCTCCGCGACGAAGCACGCGCGCGCTACCATCAATATGAATTCGCCTCGGCCGCCTTGCAGATCGGTATTGTGCTGGCTTCGGCGGAAGTGATCACCAGCATTGCCGCGCTCGGTTGGCTGAGCGGACTATTTGGCCTCCTTGGTCTCGGCCTGATGGGATTGGGCCTCTCGGCGCCGCACGCTTTGGATTTTCTCTTCCACGTCGCCCGCTGAATAGCCCCGAAGGCTACACCGGCCTTACGCGCGTCGGCGCAGCCGCCACAGCCGACGCAGAAAACGGAGCTGCTGGCGGTCGTGCTCGGCCTACGCGTGTCGAGCCATGCAACGATGGCTCGAGGTGGTCCCACAGCCGCGCTTCCAGCAGGTACAGCAGGGCCAGAACGAACCTGGCTTGATAACTTTCCCGGTGGCCGCAATTAAAGCACGGCTTTCATGCCTGCGATCAGGACCTCACCCTCCCGCCATCCACGTTGAGCGTCTGCCCCGTCATGAAAGCCGCATCGTCGCTGGTCAAAAACGACACCGCGCCGACCAGATCCTCCGGCACTTCCACGCGCTTGATAGCCTGCATTTGCGCCACAGCGATGAACTCTTCTTCCATGGTCTCGAACTGCGGCCGCGGCGCGCGCACGATGGTGCCGGGCGAACGCGTGAGACCCGGCGCGATGGCATTGACGGTGATTCCATCGGGCGCCAGATCCGTCGCTAGCGCGCGCGTGAAGCCAACGATGCCGCCTTTGCTGGCCACATAATGCGCGAAGCCGGTGACGACCGAACCGAGCGTCGACGACGCCATGTTGACGACGCGGCCCCATTTGCGCGCGCGCATGCCCGACACGAAGGCGGCCGTCACGAGAAAAGTGCCGTCCAGATTGATTGACAGGACCTGCCGCCAGTCGGCGAAGGTCATCTCGGGGAATTCCTTTTGCGGAAAGATACCGGCGCAATTGATCACAATATCGACGTCGCTAAACTTCGACTGCACCTGCTTAGCCATGGCAGCGACCGATTGCTCCGACGAGACGTCGCACTCGACTGCTATGGCCTGCCGGCCCGCCGCTTCCACCAGTTTCACGGTGTCGCTGCCGTCGCCGATGTCCGCGATCGCGATGTGTACGCCGTCTTCCGCTAGCCTTTTCGCGAAGGCCTGCCCGATGCCGCCCGCTGCGCCGGTAATGACGGCAACTTTGTCCTTGTGCCCTTTGGCCATCGCTATCCCCGTTTTTCCGGACGGGGAGTATCACATGTGAATCGTGCGCTTTGCCACCGCCAAGGCGGCTTCCTTCACGGCCTCGGGCAGCGTCGGATGCGCGTGGCAGGTGCGCGCGATGTCCTCGGCGGAAGCGCCGAATTCCATGGCCAGCACCGCCTCGGCGATCATGTTGCCGGCGTCGGCGCAAACCAAGTGCACGCCAAGCACGCGGTCGGTCTTGGCATCGGCGAGGATTTTAACGAAGCCATCGGTAGTGAGGTTCACCTTGGCGCGGCCATTGGCCGTCATCGGAAATTTGCCGACGTTGTAGGCGACGCCGGCCGACCTCAGCTCTTCCTCGGTTTTGCCGACGGTGGCGATTTCCGGATAGGTGTAGACGACGTTCGGAATGGCTTGGTAATTCACGTGACCGGCCTGCCCGATAAGAATCTCGGCGACGGCGACACCTTCGTCTTCCGCCTTGTGCGCGAGCATCGGCCCGGCGATCACATCGCCGATCGCCCAGATGCCGGGTATGTTGGTCGCGTAATAATGATCTACGACCACACGGCCATGCTCATCCAGCTTGACGCCGACCTCCTTGAGGCCGAGCCCTTCGGTATAGGGCACGCGGCCGATCGCAACCAAAACCACATCGGCTTCGATGGTCTCTGCGGCGCCGCCTTTGGCCGACTCGATGGTCACCTTCAGGCGCGAGCCCGAAATGTCGACCGCGGTGACCTTCGACGACAGCTTGAATGCAATGCCCTGCTTCTCGAACAGACGTTGCGCCTGCCGACGCAATTCGCTGTCCATCCCAGGCAGCACGCCGTCGAGAAATTCCACCACCGTCACCCTCGATCCGAGCCGCCGCCAAACCGAGCCGAGCTCGAGCCCGATCACCCCGGCGCCGACAACCAGGAGATGCTCTGGCACCAGATTGAGCGTGAGCGCGCCGGTCGAAGAAACGATGCGCTTCTCGTCGATCTCGATACCGCGCAATTTCGCCACGTCGGAGCCTGTCGCGATGACAATGGACTTGGTCTCAAGTGTTTGCATCTTACCGTCGGCACCTTTCACCTCGACCACGCCAGGCGCGGTGATCCGACCAACACCGTGAAATGCGTCGATCTTATTCTTCTTGAGCAGGAACTCGACGCCCTTGACGTTGCCTTCGACGCCCTGGTCCTTGAACGCCATCATCGCCTTAAGGTCCAGCTTGGGCTCAGAGACGCCGATGCCCATCTTGCCGAAGATATGTTCAGCCTCATCGAACAATTGGGAAGCGTGCAGCAGCGCCTTTGAAGGAATGCAGCCAACATTGAGGCAGGTCCCGCCGAATGTCGTGCGCTTTTCCACCACCGCAGTCTTCAAACCGAGCTGCGCCGCGCGGATGGCGCAGACATAGCCGCCCGGGCCGGTGCCAATGACGATGAGATCGTAGGCCATACGCTCACAAATCCAGCACTATCCGCACCGGGTCTTCCAGACCTTCCCTCACCCGCACCAGGAAGGTAACCGCCTCGCGACCGTCGACTATGCGGTGATCGTAGGAGAGAGCGAGATACATCATCGGCCGCGCCTCGATTTTCCCGCCGACCACCATGGGCCGCTCCTGGATCTTGTGCATGCCCAGGATGCCCGACTGCGGCGCGTTCAGGATCGGCGTCGACATCAGCGAGCCGTAGATACCGCCGTTCGAGATGGTGAAGGTGCCGCCTTGCATCTCCTCGATCTTCAGCGCACCGTCGCGCGCGCGGCGGCCGAAATCGGCGATCGTCTTCTCGATTTCGGCGAGCGACATGGCGTCGGCTTCGCGCACCACCGGCACTACGAGGCCCTTGTCGGTACCGACGGCGACGCCGATGTGATAATAATTCTTGTAGACGATGTCGGTGCCGTCGATCTCGGCATTGACGGCGGGGATTTCTTTTAACGCCTGGATGCAGGCACGCACGAAGAAGCCCATGAAGCCAAGTTTGATGCCGTGCTTCTTCTCGAACAGTTCCTTGTATTGGTTGCGCAGGTGCATCACCGCGCTCATGTCGACCTCATTGAAGGTCGTGAGCATCGCGGCGGTGTTCTGTGCGTCCTTCAGCCGGCGTGCGATGGTTTGTCGCAGCCGCGTCATGTGCACGCGCTCTTCGCGCGCCCCATCCTCGGCGGGCGACGGCGCCCGCATCGGCACCGGTGCCGGTGTCGGGACGAGCGTCGGCTGCGCGGCGGCGCGTTCGATCGCGGCCAGCATGTCGCCTTTGGTCACCTGACCGTGCAAGCCGCTGCCGGCGACACTGGAGGGATCGACACCGCTTTCCGCCGCCAACTTACGCACCGACGGTGGTGACGGCATTTCGTGCCGCAGCGGTCGCTCGGGACCGGCGACGACGGGCTTAGTCTTGGCAGTCCTTTCCTCCGGCGCGTCGATCGCGGGCTTGGTGGCGGCCGCAGGCTTCGCCGCCACGGCGGCGCCGTCCTTGATTGCGCCGAGCAGCGCGCCGACGGCGACGGTGTCGCCTTCTTTCGCTGCGATGTCCGATAAGACACCGGCGGCGGGCGCCGGCACTTCTAGCGTGACCTTGTCGGTTTCCAGCTCGACCAGTGGCTCGTCCACCGCCACAGCATCGCCCGGCTTCTTGAACCACTTACCGACGGTCGCTTCGGTGATCGATTCGCCGAGGGTAGGCACGCGGATATCAGCCATGGCCATTCCCTCTAACTGAGCGCCTCGTCAAGCAACTGCTTGAGCTGCGCCAGGTGCCTCGACATCAATCCGACCGCGGTCGACGCGGCGGCGGGCCGCCCGGCATAGCGCATAGAGCGGTGCTTGGCGCCGATCTGGTTGAGGATCCACTCCAGGAAGACGTCGACGAAGAACCAGGCACCCATGTTGCGCGGCTCTTCCTGGCACCACAGCATCTCGGCCTGCTTGAAGCGCGACAGCTCGGAAATCAGCGCCTTGGTAGGGAACGGATAGAGTTGCTCGATGCGCAGGAGATAGATGTCGTCGACACCGCGCTTCTCGCGCTCCTCGTAGAGATCGTAATAGACCTTGCCGCTGCACAGGATGACGCGGCGGATCTTGTCGTCCGCGACGAGCTTGATCTTCTCCTGCGGCAACGTCTGCGCATCGTCCCACAGAAGGCGATGGAAAGTTGTGGCGGGCCCGAGCTCGTCGAGCCTGGAGATCACGCGTTTGTGGCGCAGCAGGCTCTTCGGCGTCATCAGGATCAGCGGTTTGCGGATTTCACGCTTCAACTGCCGGCGCAGGATGTGGAAATAGTTCGCCGGTGTGGTGCAGTTCGCCACCTGCATATTGTCTTCGGCGCACATCTGCAGATAGCGCTCTAGCCGCGCCGAGGAGTGCTCCGGCCCCTGCCCTTCGTAACCATGCGGCAGTAAACAGACAAGGCCCGACATGCGCAGCCATTTGCGCTCGCCGGACGAAATGAACTGATCGAACACCACCTGCGCTCCGTTAGCGAAGTCGCCGAACTGCGCCTCCCAAAGCGTCAGCGCGTCCGGCTCGGCGGTGGAATAGCCGTATTCGAAGCCGAGCACGGCCTCCTCCGACAGCATCGAATTGAGTACCTCGTAGCGCGCCTGGGCGCCGCCGAGATGATTAAACGGCGTGTAGCGCCCCTCGGTCTCTTGGTCGAACAGCACCGAGTGGCGCTGCGAGAAGGTGCCGCGCTCCGAGTCCTGACCGGACAAGCGGACCGGATGGCCTTCCTTCAACAACGAGCAGAAGGCGAGTGCCTCGGCGGTCGCCCAGTCGATGCCCTCGCCGGTCTCGATCGCCTTGGCGCGATGGTCGAGGAAGCGCCGGATGGTCCTGTGAACGTGGAAGCTCTCCGGCACCGCGACGATCTTCTTGCCGATGTCGCGCAGCACGCCGAGATCGAGGCCAGTATGGCCGCGGCGCGGATCTTCCAGGCTGCCGGGGGCAGCCTTCAGCCCAGACCAGCGGCCGTCAAGCCAGTCGGCCTTATTCGACTTGTATCCCTGCGCCGCCTCGAACTCGGCATCGAGGCGCGCGCGCCAGTCGGCCTTCATTTTCTCGACCTCGCCTTCGGTGACGACGCCTTCGCCGATGAGCTTCTTGGAATAGATTTCCTGGGTGGTCGGGTGCGAACGGATCTTCTGATACATCAGCGGCTGTGTGAACGACGGCTCGTCGCCTTCGTTGTGGCCAAAGCGCCTGTAGCAAAACATGTCGATGACCACCGGCTGCTGAAATTTCTGCCGGTATTCGGTCGCCACCTTGGCAGCAAACACCACCGCCTCCGGATCGTCGCCGTTCACGTGGAAGATTAGCGCCTCGATCATCTTGGCAACGTCGGACGGATAGGGCGACGAGCGCGAATAGCGCGGATAGGTGGTGAAGCCGATCTGGTTGTTGACGATGAAATGGATCGAGCCGCCGGTACGGTAACCCTTCAGGCCCGACAGACCGAAGCATTCCGCCACCACGCCCTGGCCAGCAAAGGCGGCGTCGCCATGCATCAGCAGTGGCAACACCATCCGGCGATCGTGGGCTGTAGCACCGTGCTGATCCTGCTTGGCGCGCACCTTGCCGAGCGTCACCGGATCGACGATCTCCAGATGCGACGGGTTGGCAGTGAGCGACAAATGCACACTATTGCTGTCGAACTCGCGGTCGGACGAGGCGCCGAGATGATATTTCACATCGCCAGAGCCTTCGGTTTCCTCGGGCGTCGATGAGCCGCCCTTGAATTCGTGGAACAGGGCGCGGTGCGGCTTGCCCATCACCTGGGTAAGCACGTTGAGCCGACCACGGTGAGGCATGCCGAGCACGATCTCCTTCACGCCGAGATTGCCGCCGCGCTTGATGATCTGCTCAAGTGCCGGAATCAGCGACTCGCCGCCATCGAGGCCGAAGCGCTTGGTGCCGGTGTATTTGACGTCGAGAAATTTCTCGAAGCCTTCCGCCTCCACCAGTTTATTGAGGATGGCGCGCTTGCCCTCGCGGGTGAATTGGATCTCCTTGTCCTTGCCTTCGATACGCTCCTGGATCCAGCTCTTCTGCGCAGCGTTGGAGATGTGCATGAATTCGACGCCGAGCGTCTGACAATAGGTGCGCCGCAGGATGGCTACGATCTCGCGCATAGACGCGAAGTCGAGGCCGAGCACCTTGTCGAGGAAGATCTTCCGGTCAAGATCGGCGTCACTAAAGCCGTAGGAATGCGGATCGAGTTCCTCCTCGTTCTTCTCTCGTTCGAGCCCAAGCGGATCAAGCTTGGCGTGAAAATGGCCGCGCATGCGATAAGCACGAATCAGCATCAGCGCGTGGATTGAATCGCGCGTCGCCTGCTGCACATCGCTCGCGCCTATATCGACGCCCGTCGTCTGCGCCTGCTTATTGATCTTGTCGGAGATGAGTCGCTCGGTCTCAGCCCACTGCCCGTCTAGTGCCGCCAACAGATCGCCGTTGGGCCGCCCCGGCCAGTTCGGATTCTTCCAGGAGGGGCCGCGCGCGCTCTCGGCAACGTCGGAAGCCTTGTCCTTCAGGCTCTTGAAGAACTCCTGCCATTGCGCGTTGACCGCGGTGGGGTCGGCTTCGTATTTGGCGTAGAGGTCTTCGATATAGGTGGCGTTACCGCCATAGAGGAACGAGGTGCGGGTGAAGGCGGCGTTGGCTTCCTGGCGCGACATGGCTATTTTCGATCCTTGCACGGCGAAATCGGCACGTTGCGGGCGCAACAGCCGCATTAAATCCCCCGGCTGCGGATTTGATCTTTTAACGCTATTTATGACGTCTGTAAGTCCACAAGCCCTAAGGACTGAATCAGGATTTCAATACTTCTACGAGGGTCTTCCCGATTCGGGCGGGGGAGGGCGACACCTTTATCCCCGCCGATTCCATGGCGGCGATCTTGGATTCGGCATCGCCCTTGCCGCCGGAAATGATCGCGCCGGCATGGCCCATGCGACGGCCCGGTGGTGCGGTGCGCCCGGCGATGAAGCCGACCATCGGCTTCTTGCGGCCGCGCTTGGCCTCGTCCTTAAGGAATTGCGCGGCGTTCTCCTCTGCCGAGCCCCCGATCTCCCCGATCATGACGATTGACTCGGTCTTTTTGTCGGCCAGAAACATTTCCAGCACGTCAATGAACTCGGTGCCCTTGACGGGGTCGCCGCCGATGCCGACCGCAGTCGTCTGCCCAAGGTTCTCGCGGCTGGTCTGGAAGACCGCTTCATAGGTGAGCGTGCCGGAGCGCGAGACGATGCCGACCGAGCCGGGCTTGAAAATATTGCCGGGCATGATGCCGATCTTGCACTCGCCCGCCGTCATCACGCCCGGGCAGTTCGGCCCGACCAGGCGCGACTTAGAGCCAGAAAGCGCGCGTTTGACCTTGACCAGGTCCATCACTGGAATGCCCTCGGTGATGCAGACGATGAGCGGGATCTCGGCCTGGATCGCCTCACAGATCGCGTCCGCCGCGCCGGCCGGCGGCACGTAGATGACGCTGGCGTCGCAGCCGGTCTTCTCGCTCGCCTCGGCCACCGTGTCGAATACTGGCAGATTGAGATGAAATGAGCCGCCTTTGCCGGGCGACGTGCCGCCCACCATCTTGGTACCGTAGGCGATCGCCTGCTCGGAGTGGAACGTGCCGTTCTTGCCGGTGAAGCCTTGGCAGATGACTTTGGTGTTCGTGTCGATCAGCACAGACATCACGCAGCCCCTTTCACCGCTTTCACAATCTTCTGCGCCGCATCGTCGAGGTCGTCGGCCGACGTCACGTTAAGTTTGGACGCGGCGATGATCTTTTTGCCGAGCTCGACATTGGTGCCTTCTAGGCGGACCACCAGCGGCACCTTTAAGCCGACTTCCTTCACCGCCGCCACCACCCCCTCGGCAATCACATCGCATTTCATGATGCCGCCGAAGATGTTTATGAGGATACCCTTCACGTTCGGATCGGAAGTAATGATCTTGAATGCCGCCGCCACCTTCTCCTTGGTGGCGCCGCCGCCGACGTCCAGGAAGTTTGCGGGCATCATGCCGTAGAGCTTGATGATGTCCATGGTCGCCATGGCGAGACCGGCGCCGTTGACCATGCACCCGATCGAGCCATCGAGCGATATGTAGTTGAGGTCGTATTTTGAAGCCTCGACTTCCTTCTCATCCTCTTCGGTGAGATCACGCAACGCGACGATGTCGGGGTGCCGGTAGAGCGCGTTGTCATCGAATCCGATCTTGGCGTCGAGGCAGATCAGCTTGCCGTCCTTGGTTATCACCAGCGGATTGATCTCCAACAGACTCATGTCCTTGGCGCCGAATGCGGCATAGAGCTTCGGCAGCAGGGCCTCCACCTGCTTGGCGAGATCGCCGGCAAGTTTCAGCGCCTGCGCCACGCGGCGGCCGTGATGCGGCATGATGCCAGTGGCCGGATCGACCGAAAATGTGAGGATCTTCTCGGGGTGGTTCTTCGCCACTTCCTCAATGTCCATACCGCCCTCGGTGGAGACCACAAACGCGACGCGCGAGCTTTCGCGGTCAATCAGCGCCGAGAGATAGAATTCGCGGTCGATAGTCGAGCCTTCCTCGACGTAGAGGCGGTTGACCTTCTTGCCCTGCGGCCCGGTCTGATGGGTGACCAGGGTAGAGCCGAGAATGCGAGTCGCTTCGTTTTTCACTTCGTTGAGGGACTTCACAACCTTGACGCCGCCAGCCTTGCCGCGGCCGCCGGCGTGGATCTGCGCTTTCACCACCCAGACGGGACCGCCGAGTTGTTGGGCGCCTTTCAACGCCTCGTCGACGGTGAATGCGGGCACCCCCCGAGGCACCGGCACGCCGAATTCGCGCAATACCGCCTTCGCCTGATACTCGTGAATATTCATGCAATGAACCTTGAATTTATGTCCCGGGCGCAGCGTGAAGTGTGCGCTCCCGACCCGGGACCGTTATGAACTTAAATCCCTAGGCCAAATTCGGCGCGATCTTCTTGCAGGCCTCGACCAGGCCCTGCACCGCAGCCACCGACTTCTCGAACATGCCGCGTTCGGCGCCGTTAAGCTCGATTTCGACGACGCGTTCGACACCTTTGGCGCCGATGACAACGGGCACACCGACATAAAGATCTTTCACGCCGTACTCGCCGTTGAGCCAGGCGGCGCAGGGCAGCACGCGCTTTTTGTCGAGCAGGTAGCTCTCCGCCATCCCGATGGCGGATGCGGCCGGCGCGTAGAAGGCGGAGCCGGTCTTCAGGAGGTTGATGATTTCGGCACCGCCATTGGCGGTGCGCTTGACGATCTCGTCGACGCGCGCCTGCGTGGTCCAGCCCATCTTCACCAGATCAGGCACCGGAATGCCGGCTACCATGGAGTAGCGCGTCAGCGGCACCATAGTATCACCGTGGCCTCCGAGCACGAAGGCGGTGACGTCTTCCACCGACACATTGAACTCGTCGGCGAGGAAATATCTGAAACGAGCGCTGTCGAGCACGCCCGCCATGCCGACCACCTTCTGTTGCGGCAGGCCGCAGGATTTCTGCAGCGCCCAGACCATGGCGTCGAGCGGATTGGTGATGCAGATTACGAAACTGTTCGGCGCGTATTTCTTGATGCCGGAGCCGACTTGACCCATCACTTTCAAATTGATGTCAAGCAAGTCATCGCGGCTCATCCCCGGCTTCCGTGGCACGCCAGCGGTGACAATGCACACGTCAGCGCCTTCAATCGCCTCATAGCTGTTGGTGCCGGTTACTTTGGCATCAAAGTCGTTGACCGGTGAGGACTCGGCGATATCGAGCGCCTTGCCCTGCGGGATGCCTTCCATGACGTCGAACAATACGACGTCGCCGAGTTGTTTGAGGCCGATGAGGTGAGCGAGCGTGCCGCCGATCTGGCCAGCGCCGATCAATGCAATCTTGTTACGCGCCATGGTGGGAAATCTCTCGATTAAAGGTCGGGTCGCGAGGGGTTATCCGGTCTGGCTGGCGACGACAAGCCACCGGACGGCAGTGAACATATGCTTCTGGGCCTTTTATGCATAATACCAATATAGCCGGCGGTCGGAGTCCAGTCCGTCGTTTGAGCGCCCCTACCGGGCCACCCCGTGCTTGCGCAGCGGTTACGCATCGTCTCGTCCTCAGGTCTCAACGATTTTGCCGATATCGACGGAAGGCCCCTGCCGCGGCCCGTGCGACAGGCCGAGATAAGATTGCGAGCGCATCTCGATCAAGCGCGAGACCGTGCGCTTGAATTCATTGGCCTCATAACCATCGGTTGCTGTGTAGAGGTCGTCCGGCTGTGCCTCTGCCGAGGCCACCAGCTTCACCGCATGGTCATAGAGCGTGTCGATCAGGATGATGAAGCGCTTGGCCTCGTTGCG
>Ga0207859_1000110_pt1 | contig 12261 bp, 8 predicted proteins | sample LuqExpMetageno25_FD_187783 | JGI IMG/M metagenome (GOLD analysis project Ga0207859, IMG submission 187783) | Tropical forest soil microbial communities from Luquillo Experimental Forest, Puerto Rico - Sample 25 (SPAdes) | ecosystem: Environmental > Terrestrial > Soil > Tropical forest ...
GAATGTTGTGTTGGCAAACTCGCCTTCGCTGGCACCCAGACCAGTGAAATCAAAACGCAGGACGGCGATACCGTGGCGTTGTAATCCTTCGGCAATGCGCCGCGCAGTCGTGTTGTCCTTACCGCAGGTAAAGCAATGCGCAAATAATGCCACCGCCCGAGTCGGACCGGCCGGACGGTCGAGGAGTGCCGCAAGCCTATGTCCCTCAGCGGTTAGAAAGTCAAACTTTTCGGCCGGCATCGGTCCCTCCTAGTTTCGCGGGAACTGTCTAGGTAACGGCGCTGGTTTATTCTTCTATTGGAAGGCTGCCCACGCCTATACGAACGTAGGTTTTGGACATCCTGAACAAACGCTATACCAGTCAGACTCTTGGCCTCTGCTGGAATAATGTGGTTATAAATCACACCCGGGACAGGCTTCCAACCGTGGGGCGGGACGGTAACCATGGGAAAAGAGCGCTTGGCCGCATTCAGTGATGGCGTTATTGCGATCATTATCACGATTATGGTGTTGGAGTTGAAAGTGCCACATGGTTCCACTTGGTCTGTTCTCATGACAGTGGTGCCAAGTTTTCTGAGTTATATTTTGAGCTTTATCTACTTAGCAATTTATTGGAACAACCATCACCATCTGCTCCACACTGTTGCACGCGTCGATGGACTCATTCTTTGGGCCAACTCTCATTTGTTGTTTTGGCTCTCTCTCATACCGGCCGCAACAGCATGGATGGGCGAAAACTTTCTAGCTTCGACACCGACAGCGGTATATGGGATAATTTTACTGATGCCAGCCATCGCATACTACCTGCTACAAAAAGCGATCATCCGCAAGCACGGCACGCACTCAGTGCTTGCCAATGCGCTTGGCAAAGACATTAAGGGCAAGATATCGCCAATTTTCTACATCGCTGGAATCGCTTTGGCATTTGTCAACCCGTGGCTGGCAATCGCGATTTATGTCCTGGTCGCCGTAATCTGGCTTGTTCCAGATCGTCGGATTGAGAAAGTCATCCACGATATTTGATTCGGAGTACTTGATTAGCTATTTGGCTGGTCGAGTGGCACCGAACAATCGACCGGTTTCTCGTTACGGACTTAAAAGATTGCAATACGCACTAGGTCCCTGCTTTCAAAAGGTCAATATAATTCGACACAGGCGTCGCAACCGGTAGTTACAGATCATGTCCATCCTAGTCGGTCTCCACCATGTGAACCAATACAACTATGACCGACCAGTCCAACTTGGACCGCAAATCGTTCGCCTTCGTCCAGGTGCGCATTGTCGTACCCGCGTCCTCAACTATTCACTGACTGTGACGCCGGCTCAGCACTTTGTGAACTGGCAACAGGATCCGCACGGCAATTGGCTCGCCCGTTTTGTATTCCCAGAAAAAACAAGCGAATTTTCAGTCACGGTCGATCTGCGCGCGGATCTGGAAGTCATCAATCCATTCGATTTCTTCATCGAACCTTACGCAGAGAAGTGGCCATTTCAATTCGTGCCTGATTTAGGTGATGACCTTGTTGCCTATTTCGGCAAAGACCAGGCTGGGCGGCGAATGAAAGAGTTCGTCGCTTCGATCCCGCGTACGACTCGCAATACCGTCGATTTTCTGGTCGAGCTCAATCAACGTCTGCAGCAGATGATCCGTTACGTCGTTCGCATGAACCCGGGCGTGCAGACGCTGGAGGAGACGCTCAAACAGGGCAGCGGCTCCTGCCGCGACACAGCTTGGCTGCTGGTGCAAACGTTGCGCCACCTTGGATTGCCGGCACGATTCGTTTCCGGTTACCTCGTCCAACTCAAGTCCGACGTAAGGCCGCTGGAAGGTCCTGTTGGCGCCGCGCAAGATTTCACGGACCTGCATGCGTGGGCCGAAGTTTACATTCCGGGTGCGGGCTGGATCGGCCTCGACCCGACGTCAGGCCTGTTGTGCGCGGAAGGCCATCTGCCAGTCGCCGCAACGCCTCACTACCGTTCAGCAGCCCCAATCAGCGGAGGGGTTGAGCCATGCAATGTCAGTTTCTCCTATGATATGAGCATGCAGCGGATCGCCGAGAAACCGCGTGTAACGTCACCGTTCTCCGACGAAGATTGGGCTGCCCTGGATGCGCTTGGCGAAAAAATCGATTCCGCGCTCGCAGCCGGCGACGTCCGTCTCACCATGGGTGGTGAGCCGACATTCGTGTCAGTTGACGACTATCAGTCGCCGGAGTGGAAGACGGAGGCGCTCGGTCCGACTAAGCGCGTACGCGCCGACGATCTGATCCGTCGCCTTCACCGCCGCTTTGCGCAGGGCGGTCTGCTGCACTACGGACAGGGTAAGTGGTATCCGGGCGAGCTGCTGCCGCGCTGGGCGTTTTCTCTAATCTGGCGCCGCGACGGTGTGCCAATCTGGCGTAATGCTGACTTGATCGAGCGTGAGACTGCTCAGCGTAAGCTGGGACTTGATGATGCCCGGCGTCTGATTGAGGGAATCGCCGAACGGCTCGGACTTCTGCCCGACTATATACAGCCAGCATTCGAGGATCCGGCCGAGCATATGATCAAGGAAGGTGCGCTGCCGGACAACATCGATCCCAACAATCCCCAGATAGAAGATCCGCTCGAACGAGCGCGCATTATGCGCGAGTTCGAACGGCATCTGGGTGAACCAGCGGGATTCGTGCTGCCGGTGCAGCGTTTGAATGCACAGGCTGGGCAAACCTGGCTGAGCGAAGTGTGGCGCACACGCCGCGGTCGGTTGTACCTGATCCCTGGTGAATCGCCGCTAGGCTTCCGGCTGCGTTTGCAATCGCTGCCCTATATCCCACCTATCAACTATCCGCAGTTAGTGCCGACGGACCCGTTCGCCGAACGGCCGTCCTTGCTCTATCCGCACCAGCAGACGCGGGCCCTCTCTCAGAGCGCTGCTAGTGAAACGTCGCAAGTTGCGCGTGAAATCTCCGTCTCGCCGTCTGATCCAAATCCCGTCGGCGGAAAAGATACCGCGCAACCGGTGCGGACAGCATTGACCGTTGAAGTGCGTGACGGCCGACTGTGCGTGTTCATGCCCCCGGCCGTATGGCTTGAAGAATACCTTGAGCTCCTCGCCGCGGTAGAGGCGACCGCCGAGCGACTCGACTTGCGGATACACGTTGAAGGCTATCCGCCCCCGCACGATCCGCGCCTCAGCGTCATCAAGGTCACACCCGACCCGGGAGTGATCGAGGTCAATATTCATCCGGCCACAAATTGGCGCGAAGCTGTCGACATCACACGCAGCCTTTACGATGAAGCGCACTTGTCGCGCCTGGGCACGGAAAAGTTTATGATTGACGGTCGGCATACCGGCACCGGGGGCGGCAATCATGTTGTCCTGGGCGGCCTCAACGCGGCCGACAGTCCGTTCCTGCGACGGCCCGATCTGCTCAAGAGCCTTGTGCTTTACTGGCAGCGGCGGCCGTCATTATCCTATTTGTTCTCTGGGCTATTCATTGGACCGACCAGTCAGGCCCCGCGTATCGACGAGGCGCGGCAGGACCTTCTGTACGAACTAGAAATCGCGCTTGCCCAGGTGCCGCGACCGGAGAGTACTGCGTCACCGCCGTGGCTAGTCGATCGGCTATTCCGCAACATCCTCGTGGATGTTACCGGTAACACGCACCGTGCCGAAATTTGCATCGACAAATTATTCTCGCCAGACGGGCCGACTGGCCGACTTGGACTGGTCGAATTCCGCTGTTTCGAAATGCCCCCCGATGCGCGGATGAGCTTGGCACAACAAGTCTTGCTGCGCGCGCTGATCGCTTGGTTTTGGCGCGAGCCGCTTGACGCAGCGCCCGTGCGCTGGGGCACGGCGCTGCATGATCGCTTCATGTTGGAACATTATGTTTGGGAAGATTTTCTCGAAGTCCTAGCCGACCTTACGCGGGCAGGTTATGAATTTGATTCGGTCTGGTTCGATGCGCAACGGCAATTCCGCTTCCCTGTGTACGGGACCGTGCAGCATGGCGGCGTGAGGCTTGAGCTGCGGCGGGCGCTAGAGCCCTGGTATGTGCTCGGTGAGGAAGTATCAACGTCAGGCACCACGCGTGGTGTCGACTCGTCGGTCGAGCGCTTGCAAGTGAAGGTCGAAGGTTTGAATGAAAGCCGGCATTACGTGACCTGCAACCGACGCCGTATCCCGCTTCGTTCAACCGGCCGTCCGGGCGAATATGTCGCCGGCGTGCGTTTCAAAGCTTGGAATCCCCCATCATCCCTGCACCCAACGATCGGAGTTCACGCGCCGCTAACGTTTGATATCGTTGACGCCTGGAGCCGGCGTTCGCTGGGCGGCTGCGTTTATCATGTCGCTCATCCAGGTGGTCGTAGTTATGAAACCTTTCCGGTCAATTTCTATGAGGCGGAGGCGCGGCGGAGGGCGCGTTTCCAGGATTATGGTCACACCGCTGGTCTTGTCGACATTCCGCCTATCGAACCGACGACTGAATATCCAACCACTCTCGATCTCAGGCGCAACGCCTAGGGTCAGTCGATGGCCGCACAACTCGACAACACTCAAGCAAGGCAGGACGGCAGGCTGGGTCAATTCGTCGCCAACTATCATTCGTTGCCAGGTATTTATGATGAGATGTTGGACGAAAGCGGCCAAGTGCGCCCGCATTGGCAGCCGTTCCTCTCAATGCTCGCGAACCTCGGCGCTGAAGAAATCAATCGTCGCTTCGCGGTCGCCGACCGTTACTTACATGACTCCGGCGTCTTCTATCGCATCTATGAAGATCCGGCCGGTGTGGAACGGCCTTGGCCGTTAAGCCATATCCCGCTGTTGATCGAACCCACGGAATGGAAACAGCTCGAGGCCGGACTGTGCCAGCGCGCGGCTTTGCTCGAAGCAATCTTGGCCGACGCTTACGGCCCGGGGCAGCTGGTCCGTGACGGCCGCTTACCCGCTGCGGTGATTGCCGGAAATTCTGAATTCCTGCGACCGCTGGTGGGCGTCCCGCCGCCCGGCGGCACGCACTTGCGCTTCTATGCCGTGGACGTTGGCCGCGGTCCTGATGGACGCTGGTGGGTCTTGAGCGACCGCGCCCAGGCGCCCTCGGGCGCCGGCTACGCCATCGAAAATCGTCTCGCCCTCGCGCGCGCCATGCCCGACATTTACCGCACAACCCGAGTGCAACGCATTGCGCCGTTTTTTCAGACGTTTCAGGCCGAGATGTTCTCCTTCAGTCGTCTGGATCGTTCACGCGTCTGCCTGTTGACGCCCGGCCCACTGAACGAAACGTATTTTGAGCACGCTTATCTTGCTCGTTATCTCGGCCTGTTATTGGTCGAAGGCGAGGATCTGACGGCGAACGATGATGGCATCTTTATACGCACGATTGCTGGTCCTCAACGGGCGGCTGTATTGCTGCGCAGGCTAGACGCCGATTTTGCCGATCCGCTCGAACTAAACGCCTCCTCACGGCTTGGTGTCCCCGGGCTCGTACAGGCGGTGCGCGATGGCAGGGTTGTGATCGTTAATGCACTCGGCGCAGGTTTAATCGAGGCCCGTGCAATGCTTGCGTTCCTGCCGGCGCTAGCAACGGCCGTGCTTGGGACCAATCTCGCCGTTCCCAACGTCGCCACATGGTGGCTCGGCCATGCCGGGGTGCGCGACGAAATGCTAGGCTGCCTCGACGACATGGTCGTTGCACCGGCGCTGACCGACTCTCTGGCTCATCTATCATTAGGCGACGGAATGCTCGGTTCTAAGCTTGAGGAGCCGCTCCGGAAAAAGCTGCTGCAAGACATCCAATATCGCCCCGCGGATTTTGTGGTGCAGGAGGCGGTAACGCTATCAACAATGCCAGTCTGGCGGAACGGCGTTCTGCAGCCACATCCCTTCACGCTACGGCTTTTCCTTTCCAAGGTGGGAGGGAACTGGAAGGTCATGCCAGGAGGTTTCGTGCGCATCGCCGAGCACGCCGATGCGCGCGCGGTAAGTCTGCAAACGGGCAGCTCGACCACGGATGCTTGGGTGCTAGCGGAAGGCCCGGTAGCAGAGACAACGCTGCTACCAAGGCCAGAATTGATGACCATCCAACGCACGACCGGCCTACTGCCGAGTCGGGCTGCCGATAATCTGCTTTGGGTCGGGCGTTATGTTGAGCGCCTAGAAGCGACGTTGCGGGTCGTCCGCGCCTTGCTTTTTCGCATGGCTGACGATGAAAATGCTGTCGCATCGGTGATTGGCGGCATCACCTCATTGCTTGGCGCCTGGAATGCCGCACCAACTGACCATCAAATCTCGCCGACCTCCGTTGCGCGAGCGGTCTTCACACAGGCGGAATGGCATGGATCGCTGCCGGCACTTGTTGGCGCCGCGCGCACATCCGCGTCCGTGATCCGCGATCGCTTTTCGCCCGACGCATGGCGGGCGCTGAATGATCTTGCCGCGATCATCAACGCGCCGCTGGTCATCGGCGCGGCCGAAGGCGCATTGATTGAGCGCGTGGATGCTGCGTTGCGCATTATGTCTTCGTTTTCGGGGTTGGCGCAGGAAAACATGACCCAACTCGCAGGATGGCGATTTCTCGAGCTTGGCCGCCGAATCGAGCGTGCCATTCTCACGTGTCGGTTTGTCCGCCAGTTTGCCGGCCAAAGATCAGCCGGCGGGCTCGACCTTCTGCTCGAATTAACTGACAGCCAAATCACTTATCGGCAACGCTATTTGATGGTGGCGGCGCTCGCGCCGGTGATCGACCTAATCATGCTCTCCTCCAATAATCCGCGCTCAGTGGGCTATCAACTCGACCGGATAGAAACCCATCTGGCAGCCTTGCCAAAACCCAATGCTGACGGTCGATTGTCGCAAGTACAGCGGGTTGCCACATCGATCGCCTCCCGCCTGCGCACCGCCGATGCGGCCAGGCTCGACGTACCGGCGATCCTCAATATCGAGGAGACCCTCATGCAATTGTCAGAAATGATCGCCTCGTCCTATCTCACGACCCAGGAGCAATTTGGAACTGTCGTTGAGGCGCTCGCATGATTTACGACATTTCGCAAACGACGATATGTCATTATGCGACCAAGGTCACCCATGCGCGCCATGTGCTGCGGCTAACCCCAATCAACCGCCACGGCCAGCGCGTACAAGTGTTCTCGCTGCACATAGAGCCAGAGCCGGTGGGGCGACGCGACGGCGCTGATTTTTTCGGCAACCGGCTAACTTGGATCGTACTGGAAAGTCCCCACGATCGGCTGACCGTGCGGGTCTCGGCCCGCGTCGGAGTGGAGGCGTTGATTCAGCCTGCTGCATTTGCAACACCAGCGTGGGAAACTGTCCGCGATAACGCCTTCAGCACGAGCGATATCACGCCGATGTCACCGGCGCAGTTTTTGTACCCCAGCCGTATGGTATCGCTCGATCCTGATATCCGCGACTACACCCAGGCGAGTTTTGCGCCTGGGCGCGCCGTGCTCGATGGCGGAATTGAGTTGATGCGAAGGATAAAAGCCGATCTCCACTACGAAATCGGCGCCACCACTGTCACCACAACGGCGCCAATGTCGTTTGCTCTGCGCCGCGGCGTCTGCCAGGATTTTGCACATATCATGATTTCCGGTCTCCGTGGCATCGGTCTGCCCGCTGCTTATGTGAGCGGCTATTTGCGCAGCGTGCCGCGACAGGGAGAAACACGACTGCAAGGCACCGACGCCATGCATGCCTGGGTTATGCTGTGGTGCGGGTCGGATACAGGCTGGATCGGATTCGACCCGACCAACAACATGCTCGCATCCGACCAACACGTTGTGCTCGCCATCGGCCGCGATTACGCCGACGTCGCCCCGATGGACGGTGTAATCTTGGCATCCGGCAAGCAGCGCATCGACGTGTCGGTCAATGTGAAGCCAACCAGCTAGCGTATTACCCACAACCAAAAAAGGGATCTCAACGTCGAATATAGATGTCTCTTCTCTCCCGTCTTGGTGCGACGTCCCTCATGGTAAGGGAGTGGACTGATGCTGAGCGTGAGCTTGCTGTCAATCAACGGCGGCTTGGATTCAAGCTCGGCCGGGGCTCCTTCGCCAAGATCGCTACAATCTCTCAATCCTTATTGAAGGGAGTCGATAATTTTATTCAGAATGACTTTGATAGGTCCATCCGAGCGATTGTTAACGCAGATATGTGCCACTGCAAGAATTTGGGCCTTACTATCCGGATCGCTGAAAAGATCGCGATTATCGATTATGTGATAAATCGTAACCCAATCGTTTAAACCCAAATCACACACCGATGCTCCCGGTTGCGTGTAGCACGCTACGTGAATCTGGAAGGCAGCCGTCTTTAGCGCCTTGCAGTCGCACAGAGCCGCGCTATCCGGAAGAACGGGCAGTATCCTTTCCTGCAAACAGACTAACGTCTTGTCTCGCCAAGTTGCCCCGGCTGGTGACCAGCTTGCCGATGTGAGAAAACGGTCGCAGTATTTTTTTCCATACGAAATAAAGTAGGGATATTGAGAGTTTTCACATCTGCACGTTTTTTCGAAACATGTATCGTAGATCGCGCACGACGGAGTTTGGGAACTCGAACATTGCGCAGCGACAGGATCGATGCTCAAGAGCCAAGCCACCGCAAGACAGCCGATCAAGCGGAACGATACCTCCAATCGATGCGCGTGCATCTGTTGCCTGTTGCCCCTGTTTGTACCGAAAACGTATCCGCGTTGAAGAAATGGGAGAATTCCAGCCTAGATTGGCAAGATAAGGCAGAATCGTCGCTCCTCAGCGACGATGTGTTAGTCAAACAACCGGCGGATGACGCTTCACGGGTGGCGTCATCCCGCTCAAAACAGGTCAGCAATGCTGCGTGATTCACTGATAACAGCGTTGTATTTTTGGCAATCTCATTTTTCGCTTATTGCACTTGTGCGCGAAAGGAGATTGCCGTGAGACAGCCTACAGCACCGCATAGTGAGTTTAGCCTCCGATCGATGCTCTTTGGTGCGGTTTTCATAATAATGTTCGTGGCCGCGGTTATTATCGACTTGGCCGCATTGCTGCAGTTTAGCGGACTAGTCAACGGATTACCTGCTAATATCTTGGAGATGGCTGGTGTTCTTACGGGACTGACTATTTTTCCCCTTCTTGTGATGGGAATGTCCGTTTCTGTTGATTTAAACCACAAGTAATACGCGCGAGCGCCCTCCTCATACGATTGACGCAAAAGTAAAGGAGGTATTGGTTATGGAAACACTGCCAGTACTCAGGAAACGCTCAAGTATAATCCGGCAGCGAAATACTAGCGTGTCGCTGGAGGACGATTTCTGGGACGGCTTCCGAGAAATTGCCAAGCGCCAAAAAATTACGGTCTCAGCGCTAGCGGAAACGATTAATCAGGACTATGACCAAACCAACCTGTCGTTTGCAATCCGCGTTTATGCCTTCAAAGATTTCTGCATGCACATCAACGATCGACCAAATGAGCTAACAGGAGGAAAATATGCCAGATTCTGTTTACAAAATCATCGAGATAGTCGGTACCAGTCCGGAATCATGGGAGAAGGCTGCGAAAACTGCGGTCGACAACGCCGCAAAGTCATTGAGAGACCTTAGGATTGCAGAAATCGCGCAGCTTGATATGCAACTCAAGGATGGGAAAGTCGAAGCCTATCGCGCGAAGGTAAAGGTCTCGTTCAAGTTCGAGGGCAAGGCTTAACTTCGGGCACTAGAGCCTGCGATTCCGCACCAATAGAGCGCTTGATCTTGGAAAAATCCACCAGCGGCAGAAGGGCGCGCAGCGCTAATTAGTCGGTTGTGAAGAATTACGAAGCCATTGAGCGGACTGATTGATTGAGCGTGATGAAGTAATCGAATTTGCCAGTTTGTGGGGTTTGGCGCCTGGTTTCCTTGCAAATTCGGTTTGGCGATTCCCTCGAATCTGAAGCTGTGATTCTGTGCTCCCGACCCTGGGTCGGGCGGAGGGATTCGCAATGCAGCCAAAGGAGCGACGGGAGACCGGCGAGCAGGATCTGTTCCGCTCGCGTCTGGATCAGATCATCGATTTGCAGCACGCGCTGGTGAGGTTGGCGCGAGCGATCGACTGGCGCTTCCTGGAAGAGAAGTTTGGCACGGTCTACACGGACAAGCCGGGTCATCCGCCGCTGCCGACGCGTCTGATGGCTGGGCTTGCCATCCTCAAGCACATGCAAGACCTCTCCGACGAGGCGTTGTGCGAGCATTGGGTCGAGAACCCGTATTACCAGTATTTCTGCGGCGAAGAGTTCTTCCAGCACCGGCTGGTGTTCGACCGCTCCTCGCTGACACGCTGGCGCCAGCGCATGGGGGAGGAGAAGCTCGTTGCTCTGCTGCAGGAGAGCCTGGCGGTGGCCACCCGCACCGAGGCGATGAAGCCGGCCGATTTGGCCCGCGTCATTGTCGACACCACCGTTCAGCCCAAGGCAGTGATGTTCCCGACCGACGCCAAGCTGTTGAACCGGGCGCGCGAGCGGTTGGTGCGGCTGGCCCAGGAGCTTGGGGTTGTGCTGCGCCAATCCTACCGGCGGGTCGGCAAGTTCGCACTGATCAAGCACCAGCGCTATGCCCATGCCAAGCAGTTCAAGCGCGCCAATCGCAGCCTGAGAAAGCTCAAGACCTATCTCGGCCGCGTCATCCGCGACATTCGCCGCAAAACGGCCGGCGACGAGGGCTTAAGGGAAACGTTGGTGCGGCCGCTGTATCTGGCCGAGCGCGTGCTGGCGCAGGACCGCCACCAGCGCGGCCGCAAGATTTACAGCCTGCATGCGACCGAGGTGGAATGCATCGGCAAGGGAAAAGCACACAAGCCCTATGAGTTCGGCGTGAAGGTGAGCGTGGCGACGCCCCTGCGGCACTCGCGCGGCGGCCAGTTCGTCGCCCACATCGTGGCGCTGCCCGGTAACCCGTATGACGGCCACACGCTCGCCGCCGTCATCCCCGCCATGCAGGCGATCCTCGGCAACACGCTCGATCGCATCATCGCCGATGCCGGATACCGCGGCCACAAAGCCTCGCCCGAATATCAGTTCAAGGTCTACACCGCTGGCCAGAAGCGCCGCATCACCCCACAGATCAAACGCGACATAAGACGGCGAGCGGCCGTCGAGCCCGTCATCGGCCACCTCAAGGAGGACCACCGCATGGGCCGCAATTATCTTGCCCATTCAAGCGGCGACGCCATCAACGCAATGCTCGCCGCCGTCGGATACAACTTCCGCCTCCTGCTCAGGTGGCTGAGACTTTTGCTGTTCCGAATGTTGATCGCAATCGTTGGCGCTTCTCAATTCAGATTCAGCTGAAAAGGACGTTCTTCACGGGCGACTACTGACTTGATTTAGTGATGGCGGCGTTCCACTTTGCCATCACCGCGATCAGCTCAACCGAAGCCTAGGCGTATCCACCGGCGGTTAGCGGATCCGCTTGTGCCTTTTGACCCCCTGAGCCATGAACTCTAACTTTTGCCGCGCCTTTATGAAAATCGACGTGAAGTTTAAGGACCTATAGTCCGCACTGTCGCGCACGGCGATTGAATTGTCGGCCCGTACAGCCATTGCCCTGAAGGAAGACGTTGTCTTTAGCGAGCTCGACCGGATTGGCACCTGCTTTTCCGTTATCAATAACGCTTCGCAGCCGCTTCTTCCACATCGTGTGTGCGGCGATTGCTTTAGTGATTTCGTTTTACTTGTGGGGGTGCGCGTTCGCCGTAATGACGAATCACCTCTGAATTAGATAACCCCCGGCTGGGGCCGTGTCTGCTATGGCCGGAGGTAGGCACTCGCCAATTATTGTAGCCCAAAAAGAAAGACCGCCTCGCGGCGGCCCCTCTGAAATTCAATTTAATTCGGCGCACAGGGACTATCTCGATCATTGAAACTTAATCATGTCGAGACTGGTCAGTGTAACCTAAACGATCGAGTCCGTCAAAATGTGAGCTGTCGCTTGCTCATCATAGCCGCTCGGGCCATTGCCCGCCATTCCATCCACCGGCACAATCACGTTAAAACCACGAAAAGCCGCTTCGACTGCGGTAAAGAGGATGCCATTATGCGCTACGACGCCAACCGGAACGACGGTTGTGATCCCCTTATCCTTCAGCATCTTTTGAAGACCGGTATCCTTATCGCCAAGCATGAACTTGTCGGCAAATGAAGTCACAACGGGTTCGTCACCTTTCGGCGCAACCGCTGGAATGTAATCACTGATAACCGGATTGGGGAACGTTGCCGGTGACCGACTAGGGAACAGGGTGTAGATCAC
>Ga0207859_1000127_pt1 | contig 11220 bp, 5 predicted proteins | sample LuqExpMetageno25_FD_187783 | JGI IMG/M metagenome (GOLD analysis project Ga0207859, IMG submission 187783) | Tropical forest soil microbial communities from Luquillo Experimental Forest, Puerto Rico - Sample 25 (SPAdes) | ecosystem: Environmental > Terrestrial > Soil > Tropical forest ...
CTTCTCTCGAATAATCTTTGCTTGGACTTCGTAGTTCACGCTGAGATTGGGATTTTCCCGTGCAGCCTTCTCCAACCGCGATTGCATTCGCGTATTCTTCAGGTTTCCTTAGCGGCACGACTGGGCTAGGCGCGCCTTGTCGAACAGGACCGGCTCCAAACGGCAGGGAAAACCGCTAGCGTTGACCGGCAGCCGTTGTAGGCGATACGCATTGCGCCGCAGTCGTCGCATTGCTCGACATGGCCGCCAAGCACCGCCGTCCGGCACGCCGTGAGAGCGCCTATGATTCGGCGCTCGACGCGCCCGAGATGACCAGCGCGCGCCTGTCGAAACGTTTCCGGGCCATGTCCGCTGCGGATCGACTCTTGCCCGATTAAGGCGCACTGTTGTCGCGACCGAAACGCCAGCGCAAAGCGGCCGGCCCTTCAATCCGACCTTTCAATCCGGACCCTTTTGAGCGCCCGGTCTCCTCGCTCCGAAGCATGTCGGGCGAAAGGAAATCATATGCGTCCCCTCGTCCAGCCGCCGCCCTCGTCGCGTTGCGATCTGTGTGCTGGAGAGCTGCGACTCAAGCAGATTGATTGCGCCAACCGTGCACTTGAATTGGATTGCGAGACATTCGTCTGCGCGAAGTGCGGCCGTGAGCAGTCGTATGCGGTGAGCCATGACCGTAGTATCCCAGACCCCAAGGCCGCCTAGCGAACGAATATGTTCTCCGCGCTCCAATCGCCGATAGGCGCTGATCACGGTCGACCGCGATGCAGGTAGGCTATCCGAGTATCACTCGGATATGGTGGGTTTCGCCATCATCCATCAGCGGGATGTGGGTAGAACCGTGAGGCAGTGTTTGCTCATCCAGTCCTATGCGCGCAATACCGCGGCAAACTCCGGCGTGATTGTCGACTAACACCTCGTACCGCGTCGTGCGGTAGTGAAATACAATTTCAAAATCGCGCCATGTTTTGGGCACGCAAGGATCAACCCGCAAAGTGCTGCCCTCCACAGTGAGGCCCAAAATCGACTCGATACCTGCCCGATACATCCATCCGGACGAGCCCGTGTACCATGTCCAGCCGCCCCGTCCCACGTGCGGCGGAACGGAGTAGACATCCGCACACACCACATACGGTTCGACCTTATAGCGTTGAGCGGCGGCCCAGGTGCGCGCGAGGTTGATAGGATTGAGGAACGAAAGCAAATCCGCTGCCTTGTCTCCATCGCCAAGTTTGGCAAATGCTTGCACCAACCAGATAGCAGCGTGAGTATATTGTCCGCCATTCTCGCGGATTCCCGGGGGATAGCCCTTGATGTAACCGGGGTCTGGTGTGAGTTGATCGAAGGGCGGCGTAAAAAGCAGAGCAAGTTTGTCACCACGCAAGATGAGATTTTCGTCGACCGCCACCATGGCGCGAGCGGCGTGTGCCAGATCTGCCGCGCCGGAGATCACGCCCCAGGACTGAGCAATCGAGTCGATGCGGCACTCGCTGCTCGGTGCAGACCCAAGCGGCGTTCCATCGTCAAAATAGCCACGGCGATACCATTCGCCGTCCCAACCTTCTCGCTCAAGGGCATCGCGCAGCGAAGTTGCATGCTGCCGCCAGGATGCTGCACGATCATGTTGCCCCCGTTGGTCCGCAAGCGCGACGAAACTTGCGATGGTGGCGTGAAGAAACCAACCAAGCCATATGCTTTCGCCCTGTCCTCCGGCGCCGACCCGGTTCAATCCGTCGTTCCAGTCGCCCCCGCCGATCAGCGGTAGCCCGTGCCGTCCAAGCGCAAGGCTGCTGTCGAGAGATCGAGCGCAGTGTTCGAAAAGAGTAGCTCTCTCATCCGAGGGCATGGGCTGAAAAAAGGCATCCTGCTCGTTCGGCGCAAGAGTCATCCCATCGAGAAATGCTATCTGCTCGTCGAGGACAGTCAGATCACCAGTCGCCGTTACATATTGTGCCGTAGCGTAGGGTAACCAGAGCATGTCATCGGAAACGCGCGTGCGAATGCCCTTGCCTGAGGAGGGTAACCACCAATGTTGGACATCGCCCTCGGTAAACTGTCGCGCGGCCGATCTGACGAGATGCTCACGCGTCAGTCCCGGCAGCGACAAACAGAGTGCCATTCCATCTTGCAGTTGATCGCGGAAGCCATAAGCGCCGCTGGCCTGGTAAAAGCCCGATCGAGCCCATAATCGACAAACGATCGTTTGATACAGTAACCACCGGTTCAGCAAAATATCCATCGCGCGATCGGGCGTCCGCACCTGGACCGCAGTCAGCGTCTGGTTCCAGAACTTCACGACGTCGCCTAAGACCTCGTCAAGATCAACTGCGCGATATCGTTCGACTAGCGACAGGGCTTTCGAAGCGCTCGCCGCCTCGCCCAACAAAAATGTAATTTCGGCTTCATCGTTTGCCGGAATCTCTACGGTGGTTTGCAAAACGCCACACGGATCGAGGCCCGCGCCGACCCGGTTGGACAGCGGATTCCGATTTGCGAGTGCGGCTGGCAAAACGAAAGTGCCGTTCCGGCCTATGAACTCCGTGCGATCGCCGGAACACGAACTTTGCCGGCCAGCCAAATCGGCAAAAGCGACACGGGAGCCGAACTCCATGCGCCACGGATTTCGCGCGACCAACACACCGGTTTTGGGATCGATCTCCGTGACCACATAGGGTGCACAGGTGGTGCGCGAAGGTCCCAGCACCCACTCCACATAGGCCGTTATCGATAGCCGCCGAGGGCGGCCTGACATGTTCTTGATTTTCAGTCTGGAAATCTTGATGGGATCGTCGAGGGCCACGTATTGCAGGAGATCGAGGGCAATCCCATGCGATACGTGCTCGAACCGACTATAGCCCTGGCCGTGTCTGGCAATGTATCGGGACGCATCTTTGCGAATGGGAAGAGCGGTCGCCGTCCAGACATCTCCATTATCCTGGTCGCGTACATAAATCACTTCACCAGGGCTGTCGCTGACGGGGTCGTTCGACCGAGGCGTAAGCTGGTTCTCGCGGCTATTGACTGACCATGTGCAACCGCTGCCATCAGCTGACACTTGGAAGCCGAACGAGGGATTGGCGATGACGTTTATCCACGGTGCGGGCGTCAATTGCTCCCCGTCGAGGATGGTGACGTATTCCCGTCCATCCTGATCGAATCCGCCAATGCCGTTGAAGAATTCGAGCTGTGGCGGTGCGACGAAATCAGCCGGGCTCGCGCTCCGAGGTTTTGGACGCGGCGGTTCAACCGCAGGTGCGATTTCTGGTAGACGTTTAACTTGCTCCGCGAGACCGCCGCGCCGGCTCACGATCACAACGCGCGCTGCTGTCTGAAGGAGGGTTCGCACCTCGACGGACAATAGGTCGGCGCGCAGCAGAAACACGGCCCCTGGGGCTCCGTCTTTCTCAGATGGCGATCGCGACAGGCTTACACGGACAACCGACTCCAGAGCGGATTGCAGATCCTGAATATAAGACGTGCTTCTCTCGTTGACGATCACCAGATCCACTGCGAGCTGCTTCATCCGCCAGTAGGAATGGGCGCGGATCAGTTGGCGTACGGTCTCTAGGTGTTCGGCCTCGTCGATCCTGCATAGCACGATCGGCAAGTCGCCGGAGATCCCGTGCGCCCAAAGCGCCGATGGTCCAAGATCGTTGCGCTTGAGGATTTCAGGCGATGGCCGCAGCGTCGGATCGGAGTAGATGACGCGATTGGCCAGGCGCTGGAAGAGATGCGCCTCGTCCGATGTGATTCCGAGATGATGGAGTTGCACCTGAGCCTGGGTCCAGGCCAAGGTGGCGGCACGTTCAAATGCCGCAACGTCGTGGTGCTTGTCGGCGAGGCCGATTACCTCATCGCGCGAACGAGCGAGCAGCGTCCAAAATGACACACACACGGTCGCGCCCGGCGGGATGCGAACGCGCCGGCGGATGCTAAAGACCGGATCGAGGACCGTCCCGACCGTGTTTGAAAGAGGCCGGCCGTAGCTGATGGAAATCGGCGAAGACACGCCGTTGCCTCGTCCGAGGAAGCGCGCGCGGTCGGTCTCGAATTGCGGCTCTCCGGCGGCCTCGCCTTCCAAGACAGCCAGGTGGGCGGCCCATACTTCCGGTTCGTCCGGTGATCGTCTTCGACGGGTAGCCAGAAGCGCACCTAGTTCAGGCACCAACTCGGTCTGTACAAATAGCTTTGAAAATACGGGATGCGCCGCATCGTCGTTCGATGGCGTTAAGACAACCTCCGAATAAGACGTTACCTCGATCTCGCGCGAGCGCGCCCCAAGATTTGAAATCGATACGCGTCTGACCTCCCCGTCATCCTCCGGCGATACGACGACATCGAGAGTCGTCGTAAGGGTCCCATCACGCCTTGTAATTTCGGCGCGGTCCTCCGAAAACGCCACTTCATAATTGTCCGGCCTGGCGCCGCTGGGCTGAAAGCCCGCGGACCAAACAGAGCTGCTTTCGACATCTCGCAGATAAACATACGACCCCCAAGGATCGCAGGTGACGTCTTCGCGCCAACGCGATACGGCGAGATTGCGCCAGCGGCTGTACCCCGATCCGGCGGCGGTGATCATGACGGCGTAGTGGCCGTTCGACAGAAGATGGCTGCGCGGGACCCGATCGTGCGGCGAGCGGAAGCGGCGCAACCTAGGGGGCACCAGCTCGCGGATCTGCGCTGTCTGACTTACTTCTTCGGCGCGCACCCATTTGACGGCAACATCGCGCGGCGGCCGTTCCTGCAGCAAAAGCTCGGTCGCCTGGACGATCGGATTGGCATGAAAGCGCGTTCGCATCTTCCCTCCGCAGAGCGTGTTTGCGATGGCGACCAAGCTCATCCCTTGATGGTGCGCCATATAGGCACGCACGATGGCAACACTTTTGCCCTCTGGGATACGGCCCGGCGTATAGTCCAGGGCCTCATACCAGCCGTAACGGCCACACCCACCCATGTCGGCCAGACGGGAGAAATTTCGCACCGCGGCTGCCGGTTCGATCATGGAAGCGAGCGCCGTCGCATAGGGTGCGACGACAATGTTCTCGCTGAGCCCGCGTTTCAATCCAAGTCCGGGGACACCAAAATTGGAATATTGATAGGTGAGCTCGACATCGCGGAAATTGTACGCGGACTCCGAAATCCCCCATGGAACCCCTAGCTGAGCGCCATACTCGATCTGTCGGCTCACGATCAACCGGGCGGTTTGATGCAAAAGGCTCCCTTCGGGCTCGCGCATTACTAGTTCCGGCATCAGGTATTCGAACATCGACCCCGACCATGAGATCAGAGCCGAACCGCGGTCGATCGGGGTCACCGCACGCCCGAGTTTGAACCAATGTGTCGGCGCGATGTCGCCTTTCGCGATCGCGATGAAGCTCGCCAGACGCGCCTCGGACGCCAGCAGATCGTAACAGCTCGGATCGAGTGCGCCTTCGGCAGACTGATAACCGATCGAGAGCAACTGCCTGGCTGGATCCAAAAGAAAACCGAATTGCATCTCGTCAAAGAGTTGCCCGGCAACCTTATCGAGCCTTTCAATTCGTCGCATGAGAGCTTGGGCCGTAACCGCCGCTTGCTTCAATGCCGCAATGCAGCGGTCATTTTGCGCGACATCTTTGTTAGTGCCGCATGATGGTTGATCCGCTTTGTGCTGAATCAGATCTTCAATCAATGCCTCACAGTGACCCGGCAGATCAGCCAAAGTCAGCGCGCCGGATGAAGCCTCGCCAGCGGTGAGATGAATCCACGCCAGCAAACCATCGACGTCGCGCTGATGGTCCTGGACAGATGAAACAATGGCTTCTGCCCAAATCACCACATCGGCGAAGCCACCTATGTCACTATATCTATTCTCGAAAAGCGCTCGGGCGAGGTCTGGAAGCGTCTCGAACAGTCGTTTCAGGTTCGACAGTCGGACGGAAAAATCCGCCGGCGATTGCGCAGGCAATTTCAACGATTCCGCGAGTGAATCGAGCGCGATTTGAAGCGGCTTCCGGGTTTTCTCCAAAATTCTGCGATCGCTGTTCAGAGCGTTCAGAGAGTCTCGCGCGAGTTTCACCGCGTCCGCGATCCCGGCAAACGACTCCGGACCGATCAAAGGCGCCGCCAGCATTTCCCGGAAGGCGCCCCGCAGGACAATCAGATGCCCAGCAAGATTCCCGCTATCGACCGACGATATGTATTTTGGATCGAGCGGATAAAGGTCATGCGTGTCATACCAATTAAAGAAATGGCCGCGGAATCGCTCAAGCTTGGTCATTGTACCAAGCGTCGCTTCTAATCGATCGACGGCGGAGGTGAGCCCGAGCCAACCGAAATCTCGCGCGGCAAGAATCGAAAGAAGGTGGAGGCCTAGATTTGTCGGCGAGGTGCGGTGGGCCAGAACAGGCCGGGGATCCTCCTGAAAGTTGTCGGGCGGAAGCATGTGATCTTCCGCCGTCACGAATGTTTCAAAGAAGTGCCAGGTGCGCCGCGCCGTAAGGCGCAAGCTTTCCGTCTCCACGTCCGACGGCGAGCTCCGGTCGGGGCGTGGCGACCGGCTCACCCACCATGCGATGGCCGGCGACAGCATCCAGGCGCCGACCAACGGAGCCGCGATCAACCAAGACTGAATACCGGCGTAAGCAATGGCAACGGCCGCGCAAACAGACAATGCGACGACGCCGGCCATTCGCCGATAGAAGCCGACCAGTCCGAGTTCCCGATCGGAACTCGCCGCCGCGGCGGTCACCCACTCCAGCAATGCCCGCCGCAGATAAAGCCTCGACAACGTCCGGACAATTGCGTCGGCCATCAGCCAGGCCTGGTGTGCGAGCAGTGCCACTTGCAGGCCGAACTGCAACAAGGCGATTCTGAAATCCAGGCGAAGTGCGCGGAAGTGGCTGCCGGTCGTTATCCTGGAACGGCGCGGAATCACGCGTGCAACGAGAGGCAGGAACGCACTCAGCAGAAATGGAAGCAGAGCGAAGCCACTCCAGAGCAATGCGGCGACTGGCGGCAGCAGGAACCATCCGATCACGAGCGCAAGGAGACTTGCCAGCGCCGACAAAGTACGGCGAAGGTTGTCTACGAGTTTCCAGCGCCCAAGTGGTGGAATGTCGTCTTGGCCGACGCCACCGCCGCTCGCCGACTTGTTTCCGATGATCCAAGACAGCAACTGCCAGTCGCCGCGCGCCCATCGGTGCTGGCGGGATGCGGCAACGTCGTAACGCGACGGAAAATCCTCAAAGACTTCGACGTCGGAGACCAGCCCGGCGCGGGCAAAAATACCCTCCAGCAGATCGTGGCTGAGGACCGAGCTTTCCGCAATCCGGCCAGCGAGCGCAGCCTCGAAGCTATCCACCTCGTAAATGCCCTTGCCGCTATAAGAGCCCTCCTCGAACAGGTCCTGATAAACGTCGGACACAGCTGCCGCGTATGGGTCGATGCCGGTTTGGCTCGAGAACACGCGTTGATACAACGAGCCATCGCGCGCTGTGGGAAGTGATGGCGTCACGCGCGGCTGCAACACGCCATAGCCCTCGACCACACGGCGACACACGGGATCAAGCTTGGGTCGATTGAGTGGATGCGCCATTTTCCCGATCAGGCGTTTGGCGGCTCCAATCGGCAGCCGTGTGTCCGTGTCCAGGGTAATGACGTAACGAACACCCGGCGGCACCAGCGGTAGGCCACCGCCCACCGCCAAGAACGTGGTGTCCGTGGCGCCGCGCAGCAGCCGATTTAGCTCATGCAGCTTTCCGCGCTTGCGTTCCCATCCGATCCACTTGCCCTGACCCTCATTCCAGAGCCGCCGGCGATGGAACAAGAAAAAGCGGGGCCCGTGAGGTGCTGGTCCGTATTGTTTGTTGAGACGAACAATTCCCTCTATCGCCGCGCCCAAAAGCTCATCGTCGTCTGCTGCGTTCTCGGTGGCTGAGTCGGTCCAATCCGATAGCAACGCAAACTGTATATCGCCATCCGGGCTGGCGAGATAATGGATTTCCAACCGCTCGATGAGTTCGTTGATTGCCGCGCTGCTCGTGAGTAGCGTCGGCACGACGACGATGGTGCGTAACTCACTCGAAACACCATCGCGCAGCTCCAGCCCGGGGAGCACCGCAGGGCCAAACCGATCTGTGACCGCGCGGTTCACCAGGGTAATCGCCGCGTCTACCGAAATAAAGAGGCCCAGGAACGCAAGCGGCAGGAAAAACGATCCATCGGCGCCGGCCAAACTGACTGCTAGTAGTGCCAGCACCAGAAGCAGCCCGGCAACGACCACAATAGTTACGAGATAGCCTGATATTCCCACCGCCGCATTCGCGCGCACCAGCCAATCCCGCATCGGAGCCCGAAAGCCAAGTTTCTGTTCGAACGCCCGCCGTCCTTGCCCGATCAAGTAATAACCGGGATCGCGCCGGCGCGGATCTGGCTCAGCCGTTCCGGTTTGCTGATCAGCGTCGGCACGTTTTGCAATTAGGATTGCTTCACGGGCGATATCAATTTCCGACCGAGCCGACCCGCGCGCAAGGTCCTCAATAGCGCGGCGATACCGATCGCGCGTTGGGAAATCCATGTCGGCGACGTCGCTGCCGGCCCGTAACTCCTCGTCGACCAGACTGACGCATTCGAAGAAATCCGCCCAATCGAGTTCGGATATGAGCCGCATGCTAGTGACGATGTTGCGCACAGTGACGTTGGCCGCGCCTTGCCGCCGGTGCTCTTCGCGCACGATCTCATTGGCGTTGGTGCCCTGCGAACTCAGCCGCTCGTCCAGCCACAGAAGCGCCGGTGTCGTCGCCGGATCTTCATCGCGCAATCGGTGGACGAGCTGAACCGCAAAAGATCTCGTGAGCGATGAATGTGCAAACTCTCGCAGAGCCGCGGCGGCCACCTCGGGAGACCTTATCCCTGTACCAAGTAGACGCTCGGCCAAAGCGTCGGCAGCGTCACGCGATACTTGGCTGCCCACGATGAGATCGGCCAACCGCCGCAGATTCTCAACCAGCACAACACGAATCGTGATTGCGAGAGCCCATAGCTCGCCGATTGTCAGCGGCTGAACTCGCTGATAGGCCAACACGAAGCGTCGAAGCATCTCCGCTTCAAAACGGCTGTCCGTATGCGCAACAAAGGCCCAAGCCACTTCGAAGATGCGCGGGTATCCTTTAAACGGACCTTCCGCCAGCTTGGGCAGTTGACGGTAATAGCTCGGTGGAAGATCGGTTTGGATCTCGCGAATCTGATCTTCCGCAAGATGAAAATTATCGACCAGCCATTCGGCCGCTGGGGTAATGGGCCGCTTATCCTTGATGGCGGCTGCGATAACATGATAGGCGCCGAGAAGGGCTTCATCGTTGTCGCGAACCCGCTTTGCTAGAGGCCGCCCTCTCTCCGGTTGCGAACTGACGGACTGAGCAGCAGCCAAGCTCTCGGCGTGTTGTTCAAGGCGCTCGACGCTGAAAAGCTCTTCACGGATTGCTTCTTCGTTGGCCCATGGTGGAGCCGTGGATATCTTTGGTAGGAAGCTTGCGAATGGCCTGTTCAAATGAACCTCGCGACCTCGGAAATCGATGATATTGCGAGGAAACTTGAGAAGCGGGGACTATTAAGGCTGGCTTTGCAGTCTATGTGTTCCCATATAGGTATGCCGCAAACACATCAAGCAATTCGATCCGGCATGTGTGCGTTGCACCCCTGGGATTGAGCTTGAGGTATCCGGCGAGCTCTGTTGGCCCTTCCGTAAATTGATCTTTCGCACCTCGAAACTACACCACCTCCGTCAGCGTGACGTAGGGAACTAGCGAACAGGCGATCGGTGCATAGTAGAGAACTGCTGCGAAAGCTCTCTCAGCGGAGTTCCTAGGAGCAACCTTAACGGGCGAGAGATCAAAGAATCGAAATCCGACAGCCAATGGTTTGGTCCAACAAAGGACCGGCCCACGTGATCCTACGTCCGGTGCTCCTGCAAAAAATGGCAGAGCTTGTCCGTCCCCGCATGGATCAGGTTGTATTAGGTTTGCGGCGCCGTTTTGCTGATTATCTGGTAATGCCTGTCGTGTCGGCTGCCCCTCATGTGCCGGCGCGGTAAGCAGACTGCCTCACGCAGCATGATTGGAGTAGCCGACGCAGTTATCGGCAATTTCTGTCACGAATTCTGCGCCGGGCTTTGCAGGAAAATTTTGGTCCATACGCCCGTCGCATCGCTGCGAGATGCTTCAAAGCATTACTGCCGATAAACCAGGTTATCGGAACCAATCCTGCACCCGTAGCGCATACATCCCTGCATTCGTCGACAGCAAATAAATCGCACAACCGACGAGTGCCCCGACGATCGTGCCGTTTATGCGGATGTACTGAAGGTCGCTGCCGAGGACCAATTCGAGGCGGTCCGATACAGTCCGCGCGTCCCAGTTTTTTACGACCTCGGCGATTAGCGATCCGATCTCGCCACGGTATTGGATCAATTGTGATGCGAAGCCCTCGATAAGGTTTTCGATCAGGGTGCGGATAGATGCATCTTCCCGCATCGAATGACCTAGAGCGATTATTTTGGAATGGAGCGCCGAGCGGACGCTCGACCGCGGGTCAGACAATTCTTGCATCATCCGCTCCGAAAGCCCACCCCAGACGGATGCGATCCAGGCCCTCACCTCCGGATCATCAAATAGCAGGTTTTTGAGACGTTGGATTTTTTCACTCTGTTCGGGTGACCTCATCAAATCGTCGGTTAGTTTCGCAACTGGCGCGCTCCATAGTGACGCAGACCTGACCAATGAACGCCTTAGGCACGTTTTTGTGGAAGAGGTCACTCATTGAATTGACGAATATCATTCGGGGTTCGCGCCAGCGCAAAGGTTGCTCAAGCCGTTCGGGGCGCAGAGTTAGATCGAAGCCGTTCTCGAACGGATGACCGTGCACGCCCCGAAAACGTTCTGAAAAGCGCTCGGCGTAGCAATGGTCACAGCCCGCGCTAATTTTCGTGCAGCCAGTGACTGGATTCCAAGTCGCATCCGTCCACTCAATCGCTGTCGTGTTCGACATAGTCCGCCACCTCGGGATTAGTCGGGTACCATATTCGCCACTTGTACGAAAACCCTAAGTTGAACTAACTCGGATCGACCAAATAATTTCCTAGCGTGGCAATTGGCGGAGTTGCCGTGTCACCGAGCGGCCCGCCAGCCAACTTGCGATTAATAAAAGTTAAGAGCGGTTCTTAGGTCCTAGATATTTCCGGCACACTCT
>Ga0207859_1000147_pt1 | contig 10458 bp, 12 predicted proteins | sample LuqExpMetageno25_FD_187783 | JGI IMG/M metagenome (GOLD analysis project Ga0207859, IMG submission 187783) | Tropical forest soil microbial communities from Luquillo Experimental Forest, Puerto Rico - Sample 25 (SPAdes) | ecosystem: Environmental > Terrestrial > Soil > Tropical forest ...
TCACCCACTCGGACAACGCTGATAGGTCTTCAGGTCCTGAAACGACCGTCCTATTGATGCGCGGTCGTCACCTTGAGGCCGGATAATGATGTTTACGGTTTGAGTTTTCGCTTGATCTTTTGCGCTGGTGCACCGTGCATGGACGGAGTAGCTCGCACCTTGGGAGCCGGGCGTCTCGACGATCCAAAGCACAGCACAAGTTCCGCTGGCGTCACCGTACTTGGCGCTCTCAATCGAAATATTGGATTTGTCTTTAGTCGCGCAGTGCTCCGTCGTTTCCGCCCACGATCCGATTAACGCCGTAGGGAAGGTGCTGTGGCGTACCTCATGACCAACGGCATCCTGCAACAGCAACCCGGAAGCGGCAACGACCACAATAATAGTCCGATTCACCTTCACCCTCCGTTCACCCACTCGGCGACCGCAGGCATAGTTTCCACCTTAAGCCGTGCGCGTAGCGGCGCTTCGCGCTGTTCTTTCTTTAGCTGCGCTTCCCGCATTTCGGAGGCGAGTTTGCGATGGCTCTTGGTGTGCGTCATTGCGTCATCGTCGGCCCGAGGCGCACGCACCGTCAATGCCCCTCTGCCGCGAAATGCGTCGTTGACGCGTAAAACTTGGTTATCAGTGAGGGCCAAGCGGATAGCCCGGCATCAGGTCGTAAGGGTGCTTCCAGCCGGGTAGTGCTTTCATGCGGTTGCACCACGCGCCAATCGCCGGGTGATCTTTGACGATATCGAAGCCGAATTCCTCGGCCGGATAATACATATAGCCGGTCAGCGAGATATCGGCGATGGTCGGCCGTTCGCCCAGCAGGTAATCTTTCGACGCCAGCCGCTTATTGACGATGGCGAGGCTGCTGTCGATTCGTCCTTTCAGAAAGGCCATCGCCGCCGGATCGCCCGTCGGCTTGGCGAAGTTGCGTAGGAACCGGTACGGACCCAGAAAACCGTTGACCTTTTGATTATCGAAGATGATCCAACGCAACGCTTCCAGCCGCTCGTCGTTGCCCTGCGGTTTGAACTTGCCTGTGAGATCGGAGAGATAAGTAAGGATCACGCCCGACTGGGTAAGCTTTCTCTTTCCGTGCACCAGCACCGGCACTTCACCCATCTCGTTGATTTTGTCCCGGTAGTCCGGCTTGCGCGTAGCGCCGGCGAAGAAATCAACCCAGATCGGTTCCCAATCAGCGCCGATCAAATTGAGCATTAGTGCGGCACGATAGGCGTTACCAGACTGGGCGATGCAATAGAGCTGATATTCGGCCATGAACATCACCAATGCGCAAAAGCGACACCCCAAGTGACCAAGTGTCCGTTTGACCGCTATCATTGCGCCCGGCGTGCGCGAAAGCCAAGAGAGGCCGCAACGAGGGCTAAGACGTTGGCGTTACGCGGTTAACCGCGCTGGCGAATAACGGATGTTAGTTTGGGGAATGATGCCGCCTCAGGGCCGTCCGCGCGCAGCCGCAAGGATTGCGTGCGCTGATCGAGCAGTCGTCTAGACGATCATGCGGACTACTGCCATCGCCGCAGCGATCAGCAGGATGGTAACCAGCGGATAAATCTCGGCCACGTTCCCCAACCCCCAGGATACTAAGCCGTCTTCGCTTGAAAGTGTGCCCGAAGTTGACGGGCTGCGTCAAATAGAATGACCGCTAGTAGACTAGAGCCTATCTCAAAATTACTGACTCCTAGCGCCTCACCGCCAATCCTGCGAGGCTGCAGAACGTCGGGCCACCACAGCACCAACCTGAAATTATTGCACGAGTCCTCATCAGATGGATTCGCTCGTCAGCGCGACACACTCTCTTTCGTGCCCCCTCAAGATCGATATGTGCCTCATAAAAAATTTTTGAAAAACAACCCCATGCAAAGTAGCGTCATTAAAAATTAGCTAAAAAAGTGCTTAGAACCTATCTCAAAATCGTTTGAAGAGGACCGCGAGGCAGGCGAGTTGCACGAAGCCAAGGAAGTTCTTCGGATAAAACTCCCAGCGGAGCCGCTGAAAAATCGGCGGGCATCATCGCCATGTCAAATCTCACGACCACTGGCTCGGGCCGGCGCGGCTCGTTGGGTGAGGTCTAGCCGGTTATCCGCCGGCAATCGGTGGCCAGATTGCTAGCACGTCACCTTCTCCGAGACGCTGCGTCGCACGATCCGCCGCGTGAACGAAGACCCCATTGAGGAACACGAGGGCGCAAAGCTTGACGGGCAAGTGGAGCGACGCCATCACCGAGGCCGGCGTTGAAGAGACCGATGCGGCCGGGCGAGATGTGCGCGCTGTGCTGGATGTAGCGGTCCGACCAATAGCGTTCCGCGGCGGCGTAGTCGCGCTTGTTGAAGAGCGTGTCGAAGGCTTCAAGAACGAGCGTCTTGTTCCGTTCCGGGGTTGTCTTGGACATGAAAGGTCTCCTGGCTTTCTCGGAGTGCGTGGGTTCCGGTCAGGCACTAATCTTCCTTCCGATCCTTACGGCCTCGTTTGACGGGATTCCGCACAACAAAACCGACATGGCATCGGCTTTGATCAACATGGCGCGCAACACCGGCGGCTCGATCGGTATTTCGCTCGCTAACAACATTCTGGCGCATCGAGCGCAGCTTCATCAAAGCCGCCTGATCGAACTGGTCAATACCTCGACCGTCCAATTCCAGGCTGCGCTGAAACAGGCGACGGATTATTTCGCGGCCCAGGGAAGCTCACTGGCGCAGGCGCAGCAACAGGCTTTTACCTGGATCGCCCAGCAAGTGCAGACGCAGGCGACGTTCCTCGCCTACATCGATGTGTTTTGGGCGCTGATGCTGATCTCCGCCGCCGTAACGCCGATCGCTCTGACCTTGCGCAAGGTGAAGCTTGGCGCGTCCGACGAACTCAAGCAAGGCGCTGACAAATGAGCTCGGCTCGCAAGCCCCAACCGTGATCGAGGAATGGACTAACCAGAAACGGCCTCTTAATACGACTCGAAATTTCCCTGAATTGCCTTCCTGACTTTCCACGAAGAGCGTACTATGTGCAGTGTTACTGACGGCCGATTGCTGAAATTCCTCGTAAATTTTGAGGCTCCCGCTGGTCAAGATCACGGGACGCACGATCACCCAGTCGACTGCGGACGATGCGTTCATTTAAACTTAGACCATAGGCCCAGGCTGAGATAAATAATATGAACTATAATGCTCTTTCGAAAGACAGTGCTGCCGGCGATCGCGGGTTCATCGACTTCTTGACGTCGCCCGACCGATATCGGCACTGGAAACTTCGATTCGCGGGCGAAATCGCCGAGCTCATCATGCAGGTTGACGAGAACGCCGGCCTGTTCGAAGGCTACCAGCTCAAGCTGAACTCCTACGATCTCGGCGTCGACATCGAGCTGGCTGACGCCTTGCAGCGGCTGCGCTTCGAGCATCCAGAGATCAAGGTCGTAGTCCTGAAATCCGGTAAGGACCGAGTATTCTGCGCCGGCGCCAACATCCGGATGCTCGCTGGGAGCACGCATGCGCACAAGGTCAACTTCTGCAAGTTCACCAATGAGACCCGCAACGGCATGGAGGATTCCTCCGAGCATTCCGGACAGAGATTCCTTTGTGCGGTGAAAGGAACCGCGGCGGGAGGAGGCTACGAGCTGGCGCTGGCGTGCGACAAGATAATTCTCTGCGATGACGGTAGCTCGACCGTGTCACTGCCAGAGATCCCATTGCTCGCGGTTCTTCCCGGTACCGGCGGCGTTACCCGCGTCACCGACAAGCGCAAGGTGCGCCGTGACCGCGCCGACGCATTCTGCACTACCGAGGAGGGCGTCAAAGGCAAGCGCGCAGTGGAATGGCGGCTGGTCGACAAGGTGGTGCCGAGCTCCAAGTTCGATGCCGCTGTAGCCGAGATGGCAAGGGAGCTGGCGGCCACTTCGGATCGACCATCCGGGATCGAGGGCATCATTCTAACGCCAATTGAGCGCACGATTTCCGAGAACACCATTAATTATTCGACTGTCAAGGTCGAGATCGATCGCCGCGGTCGCCGCGCAACGATCACGTTGCTCGGTGCCATGACGCCGCCACCGGCCTCGGCAATGGCGATCCACGCCGAGGGCGCGCGATTCTATCCATTGCGGCTGGCACGCGAGCTCGATGACGCGATCGTTCACCTTAGGTTGAACGAGCGCGAGATCGGCACACTGGTATTCAAGTCGCAGGGCGATGCGGCCCTGGTTCTCGCCTATGACGCGGTACTCGGTGCCAACCAGGACAACTGGCTGGTTCGCGAGATCCTCAACAACTGGAAGCGCGTGCTCAAGCGCATCGATGCCACTTCGCGCTCGCTGGTGGCCTTGATCGAGCCCGGTTCTTGCTTCGCCGGTACGCTGGCCGAGGTCGCTTTTGCCTGCGACCGCGTCTATATGTTTGCCGGCAAGCGGGCAGGCGATGATCATCCCGAGGCCACAATGACATTGTCCACGCTCAATTTCCGGCACTACCCGATGTCAAACGGGCTCACGCGGCTCGCCACTCGCTTCATCGGCGAGCCGGAAAGCATCGACAAGGCGAGAGCGACCATTGGTCAGCCGCTCGATGCCTCGGATGCGGATGTCCTCGGGCTCGTGACTGAGAGCCTCGATGAGATTGATTGGGACGACTCCGTGCGCATCTTCCTGGAGGAGCGTGCTAGCTTCTCCGCCGACGGTCTGACTGGGCTCGAGGCGAACCTTCGTTTCGCCGGTCCCGAAACCATGGAAACCAAGATCTTTGGGCGCTTGACGGCTTGGCAGAACTGGATCTTTCAACGTCCGAATGCGGTTGGCACGGACGGGGCGCTTCGGCGCTACGGCACCGGCGTGAAGGCGGATTTCAATCCGGAGCGTGTCTAAGGACTTTGGAACTCGAATCGACGAAAAAAGCACCCGCCCAAGTCATCTCCGGTATTGCGCGGCGTGTGTCCCGATCTACGGCAAACCTGCAAGTTAAAAGGTGTCCCATGACCAACTCCTCCGCTGCTTATGTCGAAGGTGTCGTCGACTACTCGACCAAAATTCCGAACAATGTCGGTTTGGTGAACGACGCTCGCGTCCTGAAGGCGCTTGAGCAATGGCACCCTGGCTATATCGACTGGTGGATGACCATGGGCCCGGACGGCTTCCAGACGTCGGAGGTCTATCTGCGCACCGCCGTCTCGATTGATCCCAAGGGATGGGCGCAATTCGACTACGTCAAGATGCCGGAGTACCGCTGGGGCGTGCTGCTGGCAACGAAAGACGAGCAGCGACTCGTGAACTTCGGTGCCAGCAAAGGTGAAAAGGCGTGGCAGGACGTGCCTGGGGAACATCGCGCCGCGCTGCGTCGTCTAATCGTGATCCAGGGTGACACCGAGCCGGCATCGGTCGAGCAGCAGCGCCACCTCGGCAAGACCGCGCCCTCACTCTACGACATGCGCAATTTGTTCCAAGTCAATGTCGAGGAGGGCCGCCACCTTTGGGCGATGGTCTACCTGCTGCACAAGTATTTTGGCCGCGACGGCCGCGAGGAGGCTGAAGGGCTGTTGCAGCGACGCTCCGGCGACCATGACAAGCCGCGCATGCTAGGAGCCTTCAACGAGGCAACACCCGATTGGTTGTCGTTTTTCATGTTCACGTTCTTTACCGACCGCGACGGCAAGATGCAGCTCGAATCGTTGGCCCAGTCCGGCTTCGACCCGCTCTCTCGCACTTGCCGCTTCATGCTCACCGAGGAGGCACATCACATGTTCGTCGGTGAGACCGGAGTGGGACGCGTCGTCGAGCGTACTTGCGAGGCCATGAAGGCCGCCGGCGCCGGGGACCCTTACGATATCGAGCGCGTGCGCAGGCTAGGGGTAATCGACCTGCCGACGATCCAGAAGAAGGCGAACTTTCACTACTCACTTTCCCTCGACTTGTTCGGCTCAGAGGTGTCGACCAACGCCGCCAATTATTACAACGCGGGCCTGAAAGGCCGCTTCATGGAGACCAAGATCGACGATGATCACCTTCTCAGCAATGCGAAGTACCCGGTATTCAAGCTGGTGGACGGGCAGCCCAAGCTGGTCGCCGAGCCAGCGCTGAGCGCGATCAACATGAGGCTGCGCGACGATTACAGTAAGGATTGCCAGGGTGGCATCGGCCGCTGGAACAAGATCATTGAGAAGGCCGGCATTAAGTTCGAGTTGAAGCTTCCTTCGGTCGCGTTCCATCGCGGTGTGGGAGAATTCGCCGGTGTGGAGACCACATCGGACGGCACCATCCTGTCGAACGACGAGTGGCTGCGGCGCAGGGGCGAATTCCTGCCGAATGAAGACGATGGCGCTTTCATCGCCAGCTTGATGAAGCCGTGTTGGGAAAAGGGAAAATACGCTCATTGGATCGCGCCTCCCAAAGTCGGCATCGACAACAAGCCGGGCGATTTCGAGTACGTGAGGATTCCCCGGGCCTAATCCTCGGCATCCTCGTTACGACAGAGGGCTTCTCATGTTGCACGACCTTACTGTGTCCGCCTACAAGAAGCAGCATCTTATTGATCCCGAGATCTGTATTCGCTGCAACACTTGTGAGGCGACATGTCCAGTCGGTGCCGTCACGCACGACGACAGCAACTATGTGGTCGATGCCGCCAAGTGTAACTTCTGCCTCGATTGCATCGCCCCCTGTCCGACCGGCTCGATCGACAACTGGCGAGTGGTCGCGCGCGCCTACTCGATCGAGGAGCAGTTCAAATGGAGCGAGTTGCCGGCGCAGGAGAATGTGGGCGACGCGGCATCAACCACAGCGGAGGCGATCGAGGACGAGGTCGATACGTTGCTCGCCACTGCGCATGCGGGCCTCGGCGGCAAGTCGGTGGCCCCGGCCTCGGCGTCCAAGCCAGTCATCAATCTCTATCGCCGCGACAAGCCGGCGATCGCTACGGTGCAGGGCAACTTCCGTATCACCGCGCCGGGCACGGAAAGCGACATCCGTCATATTGTGCTTTCCTTTGGCAGCACGCACTTCCCAGTCCTGGAGGGCCAATCGATCGGCATCGTTCCGCCGGGAATTGGACCGGACGGTCGCCGTCACGCCATCCGCCTCTACTCCGTCGCATCCGCGCGCGATGGTGAGAAGCGCAATGCCAACAACTTCGCCTTGACCATCAAGCGCGTCGAGGGCGGTGTCGCCTCCAACTATATGTGCGATCTCAAAATCGGCGAAAAGGTCGAGATCACGGGTCCCTTCGGTGCGACCTTCCTGATGCCGAATGACACGCAGGCCAACATTATCATGATCTGCACCGGCACCGGCTCGGCGCCGTTCCGCGCCTTCACCGAGCGCCGGCGTCGAGCGATGCAGAATGCGCCAGGCAAGGCCATCATGTTTTTCGGCGCGCGCACACCGCAAGAGCTCCCCTATTTCGGCCCGCTGCAGAAGGTGCCGAACAGCTTGCTCGAGAAGCATCTCGTATTCTCGCGCATCCCTGGCTCGGACCGGGAATACGTGCAAGATCGGATCCGCACGGAGCGGGCAACGGTAGCCGGACTGCTGGCAAGCCCAGCGACAAACATTTACATCTGCGGGTTGAAAGGCATGGAGACAGGCGTCGAGGAAGCCCTCGCCGATGTGTGCCGCAAGGAAGGCTACGACTGGAGTAAGCTGAAGCCCGAGATGCGCCAGAGCGGCCGCTATCACGTCGAAACGTATTAGATGCCGTACGGTCGTCTCTCTCCACGATCGACGTCACGCCCATCTGACCATGTGTTCTGAAGGTCCGCGATGACTGAAACTCAGCCGGGCGTGCTTGGAAATCCGCCCGTCCGACGACAGGTCAGCTTGATCACCTGCGCGCCAAACCCGTGTGTGTACCGAAAACCTTATCCGCGTTGATGAGGTGAGGGAATCGCCTAGATTGACGCGATGATTGCGCTGTTATGGTTTGTCTTGGCCATCCTGGCCTCACCATGTAGATGGTCCGCGACAATGACGTTCGCGGCCGGGCTGCATCACCAATACGTTGGGATGTGATTAATAAGTTAACGATCGATTAACAATCGATCGGCCGGAACCACAGGGCCGCGGCTTCGAACTGAGCTTCGAGATCCGCGATGGGCTTGACCGCAATGCCGACCGCAGTGGCGATTTGCTCAAAATCCGAGTGCCTGTACCATCTGACTTCCGCGCGATCCGGAATCATTGGAACTCCACACATAGAGAGACCACGCACGGCGGGGTTTAGCTTGTCGATCACCGACCTAAAAGGAATTTCCTTTCATAGGCGAAAACACGAACAGGCAAGAGCAAACACACGAGAGGCCAACCCAAATTTTGATCGCGTTAACATTCAGACTTTTTCAACAGAATCGGCCCAAATGCGACATTTCAATTGCCCTCACGAATGTTCGCTGTCAGGGGCATATTGTTGCTTATGTCCCGTAATATTTGGCATGCACGTGACGTCCAGGTCACCAGGGTTGAGTGATGAACGAGGTCTGCACGCGCGGTGTCGATACCGGGTTTGTGGCGCTGGGCTATGCGAAGGTCGCTATTCTGGGCGTAGTGCAGGGCATCACCGAGCTGATGCCTATATCATCGACCGCGCACATGCGGCTGGTCCCGGCAGTGCTCGGCTGGCAGGATCCCGGCTCGGCATTCTCCGCGGCTATGCAACTTGCCGCTTTGGCCGCTGTCGTAAGTTATTTTTGGAATGACGTTCGTAGCTTGGCAGTAGGCTCGCTGAAAGCAGCTATCCGCGGCCGATTCCGTGATCACGACTTACGCTTCTCAGTCTGGATCATCCTTGCAACCGTTCCCATCGGCATTGCAGGGCTATTGCTGTCAACGCTGTTAAACACCTGTAATTCGCCGCTGCGACATATCAAGGTCATTGGTTGGGCGTGCGTGGTGCTGGCGTTGCTGCTGGCTATCACCGAGGTGCTGGCGCGCCATCGGCGCACGATCGAAAACGCTTCATTGCTCGATGCAATGCTCGTTGGCGTTGCGCAGATCGGCGCTCTTATTCCGGGCGTCTCACGTTCCGGCTCGACGCTTACCGCCGCGCTTGCGCTTGGGTTTCGGCGGGAAGAGGCGGCGCGCTTGTCATTTCTGCTTGGATTGCCGGCAATTGCGTTGGCGGGCCTAAAGGAAATTTGGGAGCTTCATAAGATCCATCTCGATAGCTACGGTTGGTCCGTCCTGTCGGTTGGATTGATCGTCGCATCGATTTCCGCGTTTTTAGCCATTTGGGGCCTGATGCGGATTCTCGAACGATTCGCGACCTGGCCCTTTGTTGCTTATCGCTTCTTGCTCGGCGTTGTTATTCTGGTCGGTGTCGCAACGTAATGGCTTGCATGAATTGTGGTCCACCTTTGGTAGCAAAAGGCCCAAAAGGTGTGACTACACAAAGCACTACACAAAGCAAAAGGTGCACAGGAAAATCTCAGTAAATAACAATGCCTTGCGCAGAAATGGTCGGTTTCCCCTCCGTCCGCACCAATAAAATCAGGAACTTTTGCTAATCTGGATAGAGGTGGTTTTCTGACTGACAAAGTTAGGGTCCGCACTGGGGCCGCAAGAGCGCATCAGGTTCTTGGCGGCAGCAACTTCTGATGCTGTGCAGCGTCGCGGACCTTCCCGACAAAGAGACACTCTAAATTCCTGCAAGAATGTTGTTTTCGCCCGCGCGGCATGGATTTGAGCCAAATCGACATGCTACATAAAGGCGTTCTGACGCAAGTCTCGGACCGTCTATGAGCGCAACGCGCGAACTCGCATCGACCGCCTTCGGCGAACGGCGCAAGCTGGCGGCGCTGGTCTTGGCCGTCGCAGCGGTCGGTGCTGAAAGCACACTCTATGCCCAAGACACAGTTCAACACAGTGAAAACGGCTTTTTCGTCCAAACGTCAGGAAGTATGCCCGCGGTCTGCGGTTTTAACTTCAATATCATTTACCGCGATCGCACGTATCTAAATGGCCGCCTAGCCGGCGTTGTTGGATCACTCTCGTGGGCCGAAAACAATGGGAACTTGGGGGCATCGCTCAAGATACTTGGCACAGACCTCCCGGACGTTACCAGACGTGAAACGGCCGTGAAGCCGGTTGCTGTCTTTCGTGGCTTTCTGTCGATCGATGGCAAACCTCTTCATCCATCGTTCGCTTGCGGTGCTGCGGATAGTTTCTGCGGGGTCTACTCGGTTCCAACCTCCGCCGAAATTTATTCGGCCATCCCTTCGCGAGAAATAACTGTGTCATTTGCGAGAGAGGCAAACGGTCTGGATATTACTCTGCCTCTCGATGTGGTTGGTGGCGTTAGGACTTCGCCCAAAAATTTTAAAGATTTCAATGACTGCATCGGCGTTCTTACAGCTAAACCCGGAAAATAGTAATCCGTCAAAAAAGCTGAGTGGCCGCCTAAAGATCATCAGTCATTGCTGAAATTTGCCGCGCCCAGCAGGCTGGCATGGCCCTCTGATCGACTGTCATAGCAGGCAGGATCG
>Ga0207859_1000151_pt1 | contig 10017 bp, 7 predicted proteins | sample LuqExpMetageno25_FD_187783 | JGI IMG/M metagenome (GOLD analysis project Ga0207859, IMG submission 187783) | Tropical forest soil microbial communities from Luquillo Experimental Forest, Puerto Rico - Sample 25 (SPAdes) | ecosystem: Environmental > Terrestrial > Soil > Tropical forest ...
AAGTGGCGGCCGCAGCTGGCGCGGCCGGCATCGCCCTCAATCCACTGCACGCGCTGTTTCCCGATCGCGCGCATGAGGCGAGCCCCTATGCGCCTAACAGCCGCATGTTTCTCAATCCGCTCTTTATCGATCTTGACACCATTCCTGAATTTCCCGGCACGGACGCGGCCGGCATTGCGCTCGCTGCGCTACGCGGCGGCGAGCTGATCGACTACGCGGCGGTGGCGCGCGCTAAGCGCCACGGCTTGCGTCTAGCCTACGAGCATTTCGCGACGTCGGCGGGCGAGGATCGCCGCGCCGATTTCGAGGCTTACCGGCAGGAGCAGGGCGAGAGGCTTCTGGCTTTCGCCTGCTTCGAGACCTTGCGCGCGCGTTTTGAAGGCAAACCTTGGCCGGAGTGGCCCGAGCCCTGGCCGCATCCGAGGACGGCAAACCTGCGGGAATTGCGGGAGACTGATCGCGCAGCCTGCGAATTCCATGAATTCGTGCAATGGGTCGCCGACCGCCAGCTGCAGACGTGCAAGGAGACGGCGCGTCGCTGCGGTATGCCGATCGGGCTTTATGTCGATCTTGCCGTCGGCATTCATCCGCATGGCGCCGACGCCTGGAGCGAGCAGGATTGCGTACTCCCCAATGTCTCGGTCGGCGCGCCGCCGGACGAATTCAACCCGGCCGGGCAGAACTGGGGGCTCGCGCCCTTCAATCCCGGCGCGCTGCCGGAAAATGATTTTGCGCTGCTGCGGGCGCTGATGCGATCGACCATGCGTCATGCCGGCGCGATCAGGCTCGACCATGTGCTTGGCCTCAAGCGCCTGTTCATGATTCCGAGCGGGCACAGCGGCGCCGACGGCGCCTATGTGCGCTTTCCGTTCGAGCCATCGCTGCAGGCCATCGCGCAGGAGAGCCAGGCGGCGCGCTGCATCGTCATCGGCGAGGATCTCGGCACCGTGCCAGAGGGCTTTCGCGAAACGCTCGCGCGCTGGGGCATTTGGAGCTATCGCGTGATGCTTTTCGAGCGTGATGAGGAAGGCCGCTTCCGCGCGCCGGAGAGTTATCCGGTCGAAGCGCTCGCCACCTTCAACACGCACGATCTGCCGACCCTGCGCGGCTGGCTTGAGGGGGCGGATCTGCGCACCAAGCGCAGGCTCGGGCTAGATCCGGGCGAAAGCGATGAAGCACGCGCCCGGGCCCAGCAACACCTTCGGGAGATTTTGCAGGCGCGAGCTGCAGATCACCTTGCTTCGCTCGTTGCCCGGCAAGCGGGAATCCGAAGTGAGGCTGCTGGGTCCCCGCTTTCAGGGGGACGAGCGGAGCGTAGAACGATCAACGAACTTGCTGCGGTCGCCGCGTTTCTCGCGCAGATGCCGTGCCGCCTGGTGGCGATCGCGATCGACGATATCCTTGGCGAGTGCGAGCAAATCAATATTCCCGGCACGGTCGACCAGCATCCGAACTGGCGGCGCAAGTTGCCGGTGGCGCTCGAGGACATGGAGGGGCACGAAGGCTTAAGCCGCGTGGCCGAGGTGTTTGCACGGTCGGGAAGAGGGTGGCGGTAATCTGCGGCCGCTGAAAATACAGCGGGGAAACAGCGAAGAGGCCCATTCGACTACATTCCCGCGCAAGCGAAATTTCGGACCTGGCATCAGTTGCTCTGGATCTCCTCTCATGGGGACGAACGGTGAAAGCCGCCCAGCGTAAGCAATTTACTCCGCTCATTCCCGCGCAAGCGGAAACCCACACTCCACTCCCCAGATCTCTTTTGCGTATTCCCGCACAGCGCGGTCGGAGGAAAACCAGCCCATGCGCGCCGTATTTCGAATCGCGATGTGCCACCAGTCTCGTGGCGAGCGCCATAGTGCATCGACCTGGCGCTGCGCCTGCCAATATGCGTCAAAGTCTGCTGCTACCATGAAGTGATCGTACTCGCAAAGCGACTTCACGATCGGCACGAAGCGGCCAGCATCGTCGGGCGCGAACGTGCCATTGGCGAGGCTATCGACCACCGCGGCAAGCCGCGGCGAGGCCTCCACCGCGGCAGAGCCTGTAAAGCGCGTGCGCCGCTTTTCCGCCACCTCTTCGGCGTTCATGCCGAAGATAATCACATTCTCGGCCCCGACATGCTGGCGGATCTCGATATTGGCGCCATCCAGCGTGCCGATGGTCAAGGCTCCGTTCAGAGCGAGCTTCATGTTGCCGGTGCCCGAGGCCTCCATACCGGCGGTCGAGATCTGCTCGGAGAGATCCGCCGCCGGAATGATGGTTTCGGCGAGCGTTACGCTGTAGTTCGGCACGAATACCACCTTCAGCCGGCCGGCTACGTCCGGGTCGCTGTTCACGACCCTCGCGACGTCATTGGCGAGCTTGATGATCAGTTTGGCGCGGTCATAGCCCATGGCCGCCTTGCCGGCGAAGATCTTCACTCGCGGCACGTAATCCTCGTGCGCCCGCGCCCGCATCTCCTGATAGAGCGCGATCGTCTCCAGCAGGTTGAGCAGTTGCCGCTTGTATTCATGGATGCGCTTAATGTGCACGTCGAACAGCGCTCGCGGGTCGATCTCGACGCCTGCACTCGCGCGCAGCACGCCTGCGAGCCGTTGCTTATTCTCGAGCCGCGCGCATCGATAGCGGCCCACGAAGACATCGTCCTCGGCCGCCTGCTCAAGCTCCTGCAGGCAGACCGGCTCCTCGAGCACTCGTTCTCCTAAAGTCTCGATTAGAAGTTTGGTCAAAGGTTGATTGGCCTGGTAGAGCCAGCGCCGAAAGGTGATGCCGTTGGTCTTGTTGACGATACGCGTCGAAGTCGTGCGCGCGAGATCATGGAAGAAGGTTCTGCGTAGAAGCTCGGTGTGCAGATGCGACACGCCGTTGACACAATGGCTGCCGAGGAAGGCGAGATGCGCCATGCGCACGCGCCTGTCGCCGTTCTCGTGGATCAGCGACACCGCCGACAGGAAGTCGCGCTCGTGTAGACCGCGCCGCTCGGTCTCCTGTAAGTGATGCCAGTTGATCAGATAGATGATCTGGAGATGCCGCGGCAGCAGCCGGCCGAACAGGTCGATCGGCCAGCTTTCCAGCGCCTCAGGCAGCAGCGTGTGGTTGGTGTAGCTCAGCGTGGCACGGGTGATGGTCCATGCCTGCTCCCAGGGAAAGTCGTGGTCGTCCACCAGGATGCGCATCAGCTCGGCGACCGCTATCGCTGGATGCGTGTCGTTAAGCTGCACCGCCGCCTGCTCGGCGAGATTCCCGAGGGTCGGGAATTCTTCGAGATGGCGGCGCACCAGGTCCTGCAGCGAAGCGGAAGTAAAGAAATATTCCTGGCGGAGCCGCAGCTCCTGTCCTTCCGGCGTCGAGTCGTTCGGATAAAGGAAGCGCGAGATCGCCTCGCTTTGCAAGCGCGCAGCGCTCGCGCCAACATAATCGCCCTTGTTGAAGGCCGCGAGCTGGATCGGGGTCACCGCGCGCGCCGACCACAGCCTCAGCATGTTCGTGTGACGGCCGCGCCAGCCGGCGATCGGCGTGTCATGGGGTACTGCCAGCACGCGCTCTGCCGGATACCAGTAGACACGTGCGGTGATGTTGTCATCGCCGAGATATTCAACCCTGCCGCCGAAGCCAACCGAAGAGGCCACCTCGCGATGGTTGAGCTCCCAGGGGTTACCGCGCACAAGCCATTCCTCCGGCAGTTCCTGCTGCCAGCCGTCGCGGATAGACTGTTCGAACAGGCCGTTTTCATAGCGGATGCCATAGCCATAAGCCGGGATGCCGAGCGCCGACAGGCTGTCGAGATAGCAGGCCGCGAGTCGCCCGAGCCCGCCGCTGCCGAGCGCGGCATCGGGCTCGATCTCGCGCAGGCGATCGAGATCGGCGCCGAGGCTCGCGAGCGCCGCGCGTGCCGGCTCGACCAGCTGAAGGTTCGTAAGCGTGTCGAACAGCAGTCGGCCAATCAGGAATTCGATCGACAGATAATAGACGCGCTTTCTCTTCGCTCGCTTAGCCTCGGCGTGCGCATTTAGGAAGGTGTCGATGACGCGGTCGCGCACCGCCAGCACCGTGGCATGATACCAATCGACATCGGTCGCGGCCTCGCGGGTCTTGCCGAGCGCGTAGGCGAGCTTGGTCTGGATGGCTTCGCGCAGCTCGGCTTCTTCGCTGTCCCGGCGGGAAGCTCTCAGGTGCTGGCGTTTTAATCGTGGTGTCGCGGCCATTTGCGGTTACCAAAGTTGATATTCAGCCCCACCACTGATTCTATAAGAGACCAAAAAAGTTCCATCTGAGTCCGCCCATCAGCGATGATGAGCGTGCTCTCTGCGATACACAAATGTGAGCGGTCGGTAATCCCCGTTTACTCGGTCAACTTGAGATAAGGCTGGGGGCGTGGGTTGGTTCCGGGGGCGCGATCGGATAATAGGCATCGCTCCATCTACAAAAGGGGACTCCTAAAGATAACGAGGAGTTGTGTGGGCAGTTATAAAGCCTCGTGTGCTATGGATATATAATTGGATATTTATATCATAGAGCCTTTGTACTATGGATACTTGAGTTAGACCTTGCAATCCATCCGTCTTAAATCTCTCTGCTGGGGTTGCGATTTCAAGGTCTTGTGTGATCGTTTGAGCTGGCAGTGATCAGCGGACATTTCGCAGTGTAATTGGCATTGACCAATGCAGACGAACTGCATTCGGGCTAAGTAATTTGGCACCTGATTAATGGATACTCGTTGGTCAAATCATATGCCCGCTCAGCGAACGCTACTACTGATCACGGCATCGTCCCCCGCCATTCGAAGGGTGCGCCGTTCGCGCGTGCTTAACTTTCAGCAGATCACCATGCCGTACTTGGCCGCATTCGTGCCGCCCGAGTGGAAGGTGATTCATATTGATGAAGAGGTGTCACCAATTGACATAACGATAGCCGTGGATCTGGTCGGAATCACTTTTCACACGCCAAGCGCATTCCACGTATACGATCTCGCTGCCCAATTTCGGAAGCGAGGGATTCCGGTGGCATTAGGTGGACCGCATGTCACATTGATGCCGGAAGAAGCTCAAGCCCATGCAGACGTGATTTTCGTGGGAGAAGCTGAATTGCAATGGCCGCAATTCTTGAGAGATTTCGAAATCGGAAGACATATGCATCGCTATTGTTCGACTGCCGTACCTGCATTGAACGCCGTGCCGATGGCACGCAAGGAATTATACCATCGACGCGATTTCACCGGAGGAAGGCTCTTCGCAACGCGTGGGTGCCCGCATGCTTGCGATTTTTGCGCGGTGGCGGTGATGTATCAACGTAAAGTTCGCGCGCGGCCAGTTGCAGCAGTAGCCGCAGAATATGCCTCGTTTCCGGGTAAGGTAGTCATTTTCTGGGATGATAATCTGGCCAGTGATCGCGAATACGCGAAAGCATTGTTCCGGTCGATTGCGCCTTACCGGAAATGGTGGAGCAGCCAGGTAAGCATTCAGGCAGGTAAAGATGCAGAGTTTTTGGAATGGGCGGCAAAGAGCGGATGCAAGCAGTTGTTCATTGGGCTGGAATCAATCTCCCAACAAAGCATGAATGGGGTCCGCAAGGGATTCAACCGCGTGGAAGAATATGTGCGTGTGATCGAACACATCCACGAGCACGGAATCGCAGTTCAGGCGGGCATTGTGTTCGGCTTCGACCAGGACACCGAGTCGATCTTTATTGAAACACTGGATTTTCTTGAATCAGCAGGCGTACAAAATGCAACATTCAATATCCTGACGCCTTATCCCGGCACGCCGTTGTATCAGCGTTTAGAAAGGGAAGGGAGAATTCTCACGCGGGACTGGAGTAAGTACAATGGGCGCGAAGACGTGGTGTTTCAACCCCGGCACATGAGCCCGGAGACGTTGTTGGAAGGCTACCGCTACGCCAATCAGCGATTTTATTCCGGTACGAGTTTGTATCGACGCCTTATCCGCTCGCCAGTCGGGCTATGGTGGACTTTACCGTTGAATCTGGCTTACGCGTTGGCGCTTCGATCTGCTCGACAGGATGCGGCCGCTGATCGAGGCGAACTGCTGGTGCGCTGCGCCAGCAGGCGCTCAAGCTTGGAATCGGTCTCGGCCATCAACGCTAGATTCACCGCTCAAAACGCGTTCCACGAGAGGCTGAATGAGTGAGGCCGCCCCTAGTTGGCGGCCTCACGCATTGTATTGCCACCGGCATCCATACCAGAGGCCTCAATCCATTCGATCAGCCCACAACGGTTGCACTGGAAAATATCGAAGCCCGGAGACCCCATGCTTCTCGCAAGAGCGAGTACATGTCTAATTGTGCCGGTTGGGCAACGAGGGCACGGCGCTTCGAGCGCGCGCCTCGGTAACTGATCGGGCCGTGTCGGTTGAACTAACACGCAACGCATCCCCCAAACTCGGAGATCAATGGATAAACGTGTCTTTTCGATAGTCGAATTCGGGCGCTATCGTGGCTGGCCTGCTGGGCGCGGAAGCACCCTGTATATTCGTGCGGCTTCTAGGGAATTGGCCTGCCGCTGTGGGTCTAGTCAGCCAGCCGACTGCGGCGAGACGGCCAGATGAAGACATCACTTTTAATATTCCGGCCCTTTCCCAAGCTGCGAAACAATTGAAGAACAGGGACGCCTTATCGAGCTTGCCCTGAAGTTCGCAATTTCGACTGTTCTTCAATTTCTTCAATTTGTTTCAAGAGCTCCTCGCGCTGCAAGACTTCAGTCTCTCCGACCAATTTCAGCCGAAGTAGGCGCAGCTTTTCGGCGAGGATGAAATGCTCGCCGGTTGGGTCAATCGCCGACATGGTGCTTGCCTAATTAAAGGCTACCTCTCCGCTGTCACAGATGAAATAACGTTACTCTCTGGCTGTACTAGCGCGTCGTAATTCAACTTGACGGCCTGATAGCATTCACACGCTGTTTCCTGCAGCGCTGGAATGTCCAAAAGTCTTATATGTCCCCGCACATATTTGAGCATTCCCGCCTGCTGCAAAGTGTGGGCTGTCACTGAAACGCTGCTGCGGCTAACCCCCAGCATTTCGGACAAATATTCTTGGGTGAGTGGAAGTTCATGGCCACCGCGCAGGTCGGCTGCCCTCAATAACGAGCGTGCCAGGCGACTTTCGATGTTGTGCACAGCATTGCACGCCGCCGACTGCTGAGCTTGTGCGAATAATACTTGCTCATGAGCAGCGACAAGTCGCAGAAGGTGAGAATGCTTGGCCAACGCGCTTTTAAAGGGCGCGATGTCACAGGCCAGAGATTGACCACCAATCTGAACTACTGCGCGACTTAAAGAGAGTCGTCCATCGAGCGCGGCCGCCGCGCCGATGACACCATCACGGCCGACCATCGCACTCTCCACAACCTCGCCGGTTGAGAGCGGGACAACAAGAGAAACAACCGTGTCATTAACAAAATATATTTTGGTCACGACCTCCTGAACATTACAGAGGACTTGATGCTGCTTAAGCTCTATTCTCCAAAGATGAGGCGCTAATTCTTGGCATTCGACGTCTGTCAGGGCGTCCAATAAAAGATTGGTCTTAAAAGGCATAGGGTGATCCCAGAAAGCAAACTGATCTGCGAAGCGTTCTTGCAATGTAGCGCTCTTTGGCGGCGGGTGGGGTGCAAAATGGAGCTAAAGAGAGTCGCGTTATGTCGGGTACACGACAGATAGCGCCAAGGTTAGGCATGGGCAGGTATCATGGCTTAGACTTTACCGCCCTCGTGAGTGCGCGATACGCAAGCGCGCAGCTCACCTCTAAACCCGAAGCAAGGAACTGCCGCTCAAAGCAGACATTCCCCGTCCTGCGGCAATCTACCGAACATCGGCGGCACGAGAGCGTTACGCTCAAGCCCGCGGGGCAGCGGCGAGGTTACCCAATGGCAGCCGACGACATTGTTAAAAGCGATATCCCGGCGCGGCTGGATCGGCTGCCCTGGGGCCGCTTCCATACCTTGGTAGTAGCCGCGCTCGGCATCACCTGGATCCTGGACGGGCTGGAGGTAACGCTGGCGGGCTCGCTCGCCGGCGCGCTCAAGGAGAGCGCCGTGCTGCGCTTTACCAACACCGACATCGGGCTTGCGAGCAGCGCCTATCTCGCCGGCGCAGTACTGGGCGCCATCTTCTTCGGCTGGCTCACCGACCGGCTCGGCCGTAAAAAGCTGTTCTTTATTACCCTCACCGTCTACCTCCTCGCTACCGCGGCCACCGCCGCCTCTTGGAACATAGCAAGCTTCGCTCTGTTTCGTTTCGTAACCGGCGCCGGTATCGGTGGCGAATACGCCGCGATCAATTCGACCATCCAGGAACTGATCCCAGCGCGCGTCCGCGGCTGGAGTGATCTTGTCATCAATGGCAGCTTCTGGGTGGGCGCAGCGGCGGGCGCGCTCGGCTCGTTGATGCTGCTCAATCCCACCATGATCAACCCAGAAATCGGGTGGCGGATCGCCTTTCTAATAGGCGCCACGCTCGCGCTGGTGATTTTCTTCATGCGGCTTTGGCTGCCGGAGAGCCCGCGCTGGCTGATTACCCATGGTCGTGTGCAAGAAGCACAGCGCGTGATCGAAGGGATCGAGCACCGCTTCGAGAAGCTACCAACGGCGCACAACCTGCCACGTGTGCACCTGCGCCCACGCAAAAATACGCCACTGTTGGAAGTGACACAGGTGCTATTCAAGCTCTACCGCCAACGCACTTTTGTCGGTCTCGCACTGATGGCAGCACAGGCGTTCTTCTACAACGCCATCTTCTTCACCTATGCGCTTATTCTCACAGACTTTTACGGCGTCCGTCCCGACCATGTTGGTTATTACTTGGTGCCGTTTGCAGTGAGCAACTTCTTAGGACCGGTGCTAATTGGACGCTTGTTCGACACTCTGGGCCGACGGCCAATGATCGTCTTCACCTATATTGCCTCAGGCCTTTTGCTCGCGGGCACCGGTTTCTTATTCGCGCGCGACCTGATCACGGCACAAACACAGACGCTGTGCTGGATGACGATCTTCTTCTTCGCTTCTGCCGCCGCCAGCTCTGCCTATCTGACGGTGAGTGAGACCTTCCCGCTCGAAATCCGCGCGCTGGCGATTGCCCTCTTCTACGCGGTCGGCACCGGCATCGGCGGCATTGTCGGGCCCTGGCTGTTCGGAGTACTGATCGACACCGGCTCGCGTATCAGTGTGTTTGGCGGCTATCTGCTCGGTTCGCTGCTAATGGTGCTGGGCGGTGCGGTCGCCTGGCGCTGGGGCGTTGCCGCCGAGCGGAAGCCGCTTGAGACGGTGGCGAGGCCACTGACGTTTATTGATATTGGTTGATGGCGGGGCCAAAACTTGCGATGTCTGTTGGTGGCCGCTTAGCGAACGCGCCAAAGCGCCTAATCGGGGGCAAGGTGCTAGGCACCGACTTTCGCCGTGTAACAAGCGAGACCCCAGCTGCAAGCTGGGGTCTCTTTCTCCTGTAACGCACGACCGTTAGTCGCACACTCTATGCGTTTGCCAGATTATGTTCCCGCTTGGGGTCACGATGCGCGTGCGCTCTAAACGACACGCGGGCACATAGGCATAGTCTCGATAATAACGGGGGCCGCCCCAATAGTCTGGGCCAACGCCAACACCAAACGGGCCGACGCGCACGCCCGCGCCACCTGGGTCAGCGCCCACAAACACTTGGGCATTGGCTGGAATAGCGATGCCCAGCGCGATTGTGGCTACAACCGCAAAAAGGAGCTTTTTCATAGTACGCCTCCTGTTTTGTGCGGTGTAACAACGTACAGAGACGGCTCCGGGTTTCGATTTCGTCATTACAGATTTTTAAAGTTTCGACGGAACTATTTTCAGGTTTTAATTCGTGGGAACAAGCTTTGATCGATCTTGCGCTCCTGAATTTGCCGTAATCAGTGCGCTTATCGTTTCAGCAAAACGTCGGCGAATTGCGTCATCCAGCATGTCGTCGATGCTGTTGTAAGACGCGGCTTCGTTACGTACCAGTTCATCAAACTGCCGTTTAAGCAAGTTCAATTGTT
>Ga0207859_1000160_pt1 | contig 9630 bp, 10 predicted proteins | sample LuqExpMetageno25_FD_187783 | JGI IMG/M metagenome (GOLD analysis project Ga0207859, IMG submission 187783) | Tropical forest soil microbial communities from Luquillo Experimental Forest, Puerto Rico - Sample 25 (SPAdes) | ecosystem: Environmental > Terrestrial > Soil > Tropical forest ...
GCAAGCAGCGACGCGCGGCCCAGGTGGCCGCTGAATAGCGCAAACGCGTCGCCCGATCGGATGACGGGGGCACGCTGCATGATTGTCTCGATATTGATTCTAGGGGTGTCCGCTTTACACAATCGATTAGCAGTGCTCCGATCGGAGACAATCTCTGCATCTGAATCTCATCGTCCAACCGAAGGCGTTCATCCAAAGACGGCAGTAATGATCAACAATGTCGGCGAAAAGCTGAAGAACACAGGTGTCCGAACGGTGTCAGCGAAGCCGCCGCCTATAGCCTAAACCCTGCCCGTTACGAACACCGGCTGCCAGCAAGAGAGGGGGCAAGGCACTCGGACCTCTCGATAAACGCCGCCATCCAAGTCCTGCGAGACTTGGCAACCCATCGATGTTGCACCGGCGAAGGCTCACGCACGGGTGAGCGCGTATCTTTCTTCGGCAGCACGTTTTAGCCTTCGCAGAGAGTCAGCAGGGCCCGTATTGAACTTTCGACGCAGCGCAATACGCATGAAGACGCCGCGCCAACCCGGCGGCAGAGAAAAGTCGCAGCGATAATTCACGAGCGTCTGCTCGACGCTGAGCGGCACACAACTCAGGGATTCGTAAACCATCAGCTGAAATGGTAATCGAACGTTGAGATCAAGCGCATAGTGAGCCGAATCGATTTTAAAGAACTGGATTTCCACCTTCAGGTGCAAAAAAGAGGGTCCTGATTCTGCGTAGACTGTCTGAGCGACCGCGGCAGGACCTCGCGGTCGTATTTCAACGATTCGAACATCAAAGACCTTTTCCCAGCCGGCTGGATCGGTGAGGAGCGACCACACAACATTCACTGGCGCATTAACGATGTCGGTCGGGCAACTCGAATAGGTCATCTGACGATGCTATAACGACCAAAGAGGCACACGGACGCCGCATGAAAGCGATGGCCGGGTTGCTCAGTGCAATTTCTGCAGGTCCTCTGCTTGGGCACAGCTTGTTAAGAAAGCGTCATGCTCCCGTCGCAACGCTGTTCTTAAATATTTTTGTTCCGATCCTCAATCAGGACCCTGTTCCCTCCTAGTCCCCCGTCAGGGTTCGTCCTAGTCCCGCCGAACTGCCGGGGCTTCTTGTGGTTGGTCGCGCGGGCACTGGATCACAAGTGCGCCTTTGGAAGGCGCACCTGGGTTATAGGTGTACCGGGTGGCTCGTGTGGCGTATTGGGCCAATACCGGGACGAGGAACCTCGGCTGGCAGCAGGTAGGGCGAACCAGCCGAGGTTCTTAATGACGTTAAGCGCAACAATCTTAGCGTGCCCGGACTGGCGTGATGACGTTGTGCGCTAACGGAAAAGGAGCGACGACGGTGCACATACAAATCCAAGTTGCACTCGCCGATGGCTGGGCAACTTTCCACGGCGAGGTGCCAGACGGTTCAGACCTAGAATGTTGCAAACTGCCGCACCAAGCGAGCCGCGCTGAGTTTTGGTCCCATAAGCTCGGACAGCCTATACCCGACGGACGGGCTTTGATCTGGGAAAGGAGTGCGCCGAAAGAGAACCAGTCGGAGAACAAATGATCAAAGAGACCGCCACAGGTGGCAAGCCACAAACTTGTGCTACGATTTATGGAGAGCGAGTGGCTTGGCCTTGGTGGTTGCGCGTCGGGGGCACGGAAGGGGGATGTTAGGACGAATTGCCCGACCCTGGTGCCAACTTGTTGTCGTTGATGAGAAAGCCCGGTGATCAGCTAGGGGTACTGAGCATCGGGTTACCGTTGCAGCAAACTCGCCAACTAGTTTTACGCGACGCTCGGATATCCGGATATCATGGGTCAGTTCGCGAATAGCTGCCCTGTGCCGATGTCAACAGAAGGGTTCTGTGACACTTATGTGAATGATCTAGCTCAATAAGAGCATTACGGCGGCATGAGTAATAGACCGGCGTCACGGGTGTCTGCATATGAAATCGGAAATCATCGAACGGCTTGGGCAGTCCGATATTCTGTTGCCCGCATTGATTGCGGAAGGTCTCGCTTCCAATAACCGGGTGAAAGTGCGCTTGAGCGTTTTACAGGCCGCTGCACGTCATGCTCGCGAGCCGCACGGTACATCCTTTGATCTGGATAGCGAGTGCCGCGCCGTCGGTCTCGATGCCACTGCGATGCAAGCTTTGGTCAACGGCGCCGGCCAATTATCCGCCGAACAGATTACGGCACCTGGGCTTGGTGGTTTGCTGACGGCTATCTGCGACGACGTCACTACCATGACGCGCGCGGTCAAAGCGGCCAATAAGGCCGACGGTGATTTCGCGCTAGCGAGGTTGTCCGCATTTCAAGACGGAGGCTTGTCCGACAAGACTGATACGATTGCCTATGCGCAAATCGCTCGGTTGACAGGCCTTTCCGACAGCAAGAGCGATAGCCTGCACCGCCTGGTCATGGACTTGCACAAAGCCCTCAACCGGCTCTCGGCACTGCATGCTGAAGAGATTTTGTCCGGCGCCCATGCGCACGGCTTGCTGCCCAAAGACCGGCCCGCCGTTGAAGCCTTTATGCGCGGCGTCGAATCGACGCGCAAACTCAAATTCGATCATCCCGGCTTGGCGACCACGGCAACACGATCGGGAGCGCGGCTTACGATCCAAAACGACATTGGAGAAACCGAGGCGCACGTAGTCGTGGTCACAGTGGAAGCCGATGTGGTGACGGTGACTTATACGGATGTGCACCTAGCCCGTGCGAAGTTCTTCACCGGCCTGTTGCGCAAGTTTCCCGTGCAATGGAGTGGGCTGGAGCGCAAAAGCGCGGCGGGGCTCGGTGACGAGGAGGTCTTCTATCTGGTCAGCGGACGCTACCCGACCAGCTGCGACAAGGACCGCAACGCCTTTCTTGAAGCGATTGGCGCCTCGCTGGTGTTCCTGATCGACTGGAACAAGGCGCGCAAGATTCTGCAAACCTGGATCTCTAAGGCCGATGCGATCCGCGTCCTCGACTGGGCTGCGCGCCATCGCTTCGGCCACCGCGCTTTCCTTGCGTTGGGCGGTAGCGAATTGGTTGCCTCGGCCGTACATCACGCTACTCCGACGCGGATCGGCTTCGGCGAGCGATTGGACCGCGCGCTGGGGCGAGACGCGGCGGTTGATTTCCTCAAGGCAGTGCTGCGCGTTTCTGCCGAGGCTTTGCTGCAAGGCGGCTCCACTCGCCTGGCGCGAGATCGCATCGAGGCCGAGCTTGTCCGGCATTTGCAACGCGTGGACGGTGCGCTATTGGCGATCGTGGTGCGCCAAGCCGGGTTGGCGCGGGATATCGCAATTGGCCTCGCAGATTATGTTGCTAAACGGCAGGCGGGGCAGCCAATTGACCGCGAGGCCCTTGCGGCCGCTGCCCGGCGTATCGAGGAGAAGGCCGACAAGATCGTCATCAGTGCGCGCGACGAGATAGCCCGTTTCGACGCCGACCCGATGGTCGAACTACTGGTCAACCGGATCGAGGAAGCAATTGACGAACTTGAGCAGGCGGCATTCCTTTCGTCGCTGCTGCCGGGCGATGTCGCGCCGGAACTGCTTAAGCCGCTGGCCGAACTGTGCTCGGTTGCGGTTTCCGGTGCGGAAGCCGCCGCCTCGGGTGCCGCGGCCGCTGGCAACATCCCGGATGGGCAACGCGTAGATATGGAAGACGCGTTGGCGGCGGTCGACCGCCTGATCGAGGCCGAACACAACGGCGATTCCGCCGAACGCGCGCTCACCGCGCTTGTCTTGCGCAGCGAATTCGATCTGAAAACATCGCTGGCGGTAATCGAACTTGCCCGTGCGGTCGAGCGGTCGACCGACCGACTGGCCGGCTTCGGACACCTGTTGCGTAGGCGCGTCCTCGCTAATCTGTCGGCTTGAAGGTGATGTCATGCAGGTTGTGCGTATCGGGGATGGATCGGGTAAGCGGCACTCCGCCGATGTGGTGGGCGCCAAGGCGGCCAATCTCGCGCGCATGACCGCCCTCGGCCTGCCGGTGCCGCCTGCCTTTGTACTGCCGGTCGACCTGTGCGCCGCCATCGTAAGCGGCGAAGGCCGCGCGATGGAAAAATTGTCCGAGGGCTTGGCCGAAGGAATTGAGTTCCTCGAAGCCACCACCGGCAAAGAATTCGGTGACCGGCGGCGACCGTTACTGGTGTCGGTGCGATCGGGCGCCGCACGTTCAATGCCCGGGATGCTCGACACGGTGCTTAATGTCGGCTGTACCATGGCCGCAGCGCATGGTCTTGTGCGGGCGACCGGGAATCCACGATTTGCCTGGGATTGCCGGCGCCGCTTCATCGAGAGCTATGGAACGGTGGTGCTTGGCCTCGACGACGCGAGTTTCCGGGAGCAGCGAGTTACATTGCTGGTGGCTGAAGGCGTCGCCAGCGAGCAGGCGCTTGACGGCGAAGCGGTTGAGCGCCTCGCCAAGTCCTATCAGGATAAAATTGAGGATGACGATCTCACCATACCGGAAGATCCGATGGAGCAACTCGAAAGTGCTGCCAAAGCAGTCTACCGATCTTGGATGAGCGATCGCGCCCGCACTTATCGACAAGTTGCCAAGCTTGAAGACTTGGTCGGTACAGCCGTGACCGTACAGGCGATGGTCTATGGCAATTGCAGCCTTACCTCGGGTGCCGGTGTTGCCTTTTCGCGCGATCCGTCGACCGGCGCGGCACAGCCGGTGATCGACATCCTGTTCGGCTCGCAAGGCGAGGACGTGGTCTCCGGCAGGCGCACGCCGGAATCGGAGACAGCGATCGCCCAGTCGCTGCCCGCGGTCGCGGCGCAGCTGCGCGAAATCCTGATGCGGCTCGAACGTGAATTTGCCGACGTGCAGGACGTTGAGTTCACCGTCGAAGATGGCAGACTGTGGATTCTACAAACGCGCGCGGCCAAGCGCACGCCACAGGCTGCGCTGCGGTTTGCCATCGACTTCGTCAAAGAAGGCTTGATCCCGCCAGCTAACGGCTTGCGTCGATTGAAAGACTTAGACTTCAAAATGCTCGCGCACAAACGACTGCTTGATGTGCCGCCACCTATCGCGCGCGGTACCGGAGCATCGGCTGGAATCGCTGTTGGACGCATTGCTCTCGATTCCACCACTGCCGAACGAATGGCGGCCGGCGGCGATCCGGTGATTCTGGCCCGGCCCGACACCAGCACTGCCGACGTTGCCGGTTTTGCTGCGGCGGCGGGTATTATTACGGCGGTCGGTGGCCGCACCGCTCATGCTGCGCTGGTGGCGCGCCAGATGGGCAAACCCTGTATCGTTGGCTGCGCGATACTTGCCATCGATATTGCAAGCCGCCGCGCGAGGTTCGCGGGCACCGCCGTCGAAGAGGGCACTTGGCTGTCGATCGACGGCGAGACGGGTGCGATCTATCGCGGGCGTCACAAAGTCGTCTCGGAACTGCCGGAAGCGGACTTGGCGGAAATCGAAACCTGGCGAAAAAAAGAACCGGCCGCCGTGTAACCGTGGGCCTCTAACGGACCTATCGAGCAACGTCTTAACCTTGTGACAGGGGCGAGCCAACCTATTCACTTCCTTATTTTATTCCCATCAGTGATAGGATTGCAGTGACCATAAGGAAACCAAGGATCATCAGGCTCGTCGCAGGCATTGCAGCCGATGAGGACCTTCGAACCTCGTATGAATGCTACGATTAAACCGAGTACCAAAGATCGAAAGGCGGTCCCAGCATAAGCTCTATTTTCTCAATCGATGTTGTAGTGGGCAGCTTCTTTGAGCCGTAACAATCTTTGTTATGAAAAGGCACTCATCGTGCTTATCGGCGGGCGCCGGTGTGAGCAGCTACAAACCAAACTCTGAGCCAGGCGGACAAAAGATTTAGGGGCACATTTTTTCAAGACCGCCGCCTCGGTATCAAACGACACCGAACACAATTCCTCCCGGGCAAAGCAACTGTGGCAAGCCCAACTATGCGTTTAGGGGATAGAAATTTGTGGTATCGCCCTTTGGGCGCTCGCTTTCGGGGACGTAACCGCAAATAATGTAGTGGACGGCCTCTGCTATATTGGTCGAGTGATCGCCAATCCTTTCAAGGTTTTTAACACAGAACAAGATTTGGGTACTTGCAACTAGATTTTCCGGATCTTCATTCATGTAGACCATCGTTTCATGAAACAAAGCGTTGTTAAACGCATCAATCTCTAAATCTCCATTTCTAACTGCGAGTGCTTTGTCAACGTCTCGCTGAACGTAACTATCAAGTGCAGTTTTGAACTGCCCCATTACCATATGCGTCATATGTTCGAACCCGGAAATAAGAGACGTTGGCATAGTTGCATCTTCAATGGCAATTGTCCGCTTGCTGATGTTCTTTGCGAGATCGCCGATGCGTTCAAGATCGTTAGAAATGTGCAAGGCTGAAATTATTTCCCTAAGATCGATCGCCAGTGGTTGACGCTGGGCGATTATATTGATCGCTTTATCTTCTATCTCGGATTGCAGTGCGTCGATGGCGCTATCTCGGTTGATAACCTGATAAGCGAGTGCTGCATTTTTGTTGGCGAGAGCGTCAAAAGCATGCGCAATTTGCTGTTCTACTAGCCCGCCCATTTCCGCGACCATGCGCATGAGATCGTGCAGGTCGGCATCAAATACTGTTCGCGTGTGCGGAAGATTTATCACTCTCTCATTGCCGAATCTTCGTTCGCGACCACCCCAGTATATCACATCGGTCTAAAGGAGAGCAGCGGCGATTATTCAATCGCTGAAATGATCTCTGCCCGCCGAATAATTTACGTATACTAACAGTCAGTGACAAAGGGATGACACCCTTTTCTGATCCGCAAACGACGCTGTCACATAATTCGGTTAGTTCTGTTAGTTCCGTTGATTCGGTGATAGCTGCACACGGATCATTGAAATGATGACCGACCTTATCGGGATGACTGGCGCAACCCTCACAACGGTTTGCTGGGTTCCTCAAGCGGTGCGCATCATGCGCAACCGCGACACGCGCGCGATCTCGATTGTTGGCTCGGCGACATTTACTGTAGGAATTATTTTCTGGCTGATCTACGGCGTCGTTTTGGCCGACTGGCCCTTGATCGCCTCGAATACTGTGACACTTGTTCTAATGCTCATCATCGTCGCGTTTAAGATTCGGTACGGCTGAGCGGATGCGGCTACTAGGACCACCGCGAACCCCGCGACCGATGCGCGGCAGGGATTTAACAGAACCTTGCGCCACCCGTCGTCGAAATGTCATTTGGGCACAATATAAAATAGATAAATGAATCTCTCGATTCTACTTGCGGGAGTCTGCGCCGTCTCCCTTGCTGTCCATGTTGCTAGCGTCGTTACCGTTATCGCGCGCTTCAAGCGGCGCGATGTGGGCACTGCTGGACTAGCGAGCGCTGGCGTGAGCATCCTGCGCCCGGTCTGCGGCATCGAGAATTTTATCGAGGAGACATTACGCTCCACCTTTATGCTCAATCATCCGCGCTACGAAATCATCTTCTGCGTGGCTGAGGCCGACGATCCGGTTATCCCGCTAGTAGAGCGTTTGATTGCAGCGCACAAGCAAGTTGCCGCCAGGCTCCTGATCGGCAATTCGACAATGAGTAGCAATCCCAAACTCAACAACCTCGTCAAAGGCTGGCACGCCAGCCGCCACGAGTGGGTGCTGATGGTAGACAGCAATGTACTGATGCCGAGGGATCTGCTGCAGCGCATGCAAGCCGCCTGGCGTGAGGATACCGGCCTCGTCTGCTCACCGCCGGTGGGGGCAGCGCCGCAGAATCTGTGGGCGGAGCTGGAATGTGCCTTTCTCAACACCTATCAAGCACGTTGGCAATGTTTTGCCGATGCGATCGGGCTCGGTTTTGCCCAAGGCAAGGCGATGCTGTGGCGACGCGATGTGCTCGATGCGGCCGGCGGCATCGAAGCGCTTTCCGTCGAAATCGCTGAAGATGCAGCGGCAACCAAGATTGTACGCGGGCAAGGGCTGCGCGTGCGATTGGTGGAAACGCCATTCGCGCAGCCGTTGGGCCGCCGTGGCGCCGTTGACGTCTGGCGCCGGCAGCTACGCTGGGCGCGGCTGCGGCGCGATACCTTCAAATGGTTCTTTGTTCCCGAGATTTTTACTAGCGCGTTTGCTCCGCTTGTCCTTGCTACGCTGGCTGCGGCCCTAGCAGGCCGGTCGGCGCTCGCCATGGTGGCTCCGATCGTTGCCGTCTGGTATGGCGCCGAGGCGCTGCTTGCTTGTGCAGCGGGCTGGCCACTTGCGCTGCGCATAGTCGCTCTCTTCATGCTGCGCGATGCGCTTCTGCCTCTGCTCTGGATAGCAGCTTGGACTGGCGACGAATTCGAATGGCGCGGCAAGGCGATGACCGTCGCGGTCAGCACCACATGAGCCGCAGGTCCAAGTGGAGGCTTCTCGATCGCGTCGCTCTCTTTACGATGGCTGCGGTCTTCTGTTCCTCCATCATGGTGCTCGCGAAAGAATTCTGGAATGTAAGCGCGCACGAGGTCGTGATGCGTCTTGCGGTCCTGCCGAGGCAGCAGATCCTTTTCGCCACTGGACTTACCGCGGTGAGTTATATGCTGCTCACCGGCTACGACTTTCTGGCACTGCAATATGTGCGGCGACGGCTGCGCTTTCGCGACGTGATATTTACCTCTTTCACTGCCTTCGCGCTGAGCAATAATATCGGCGTCCAGCTCATCTCCGGCAGTTCAGCGCGTTATCGCATTTACAAAAGCTATGGGTTCAGCACTATCGAGATCGGGGCGATCGTCGTCTTCTGCACTATCGCCTATGCGCTCGGTGTCGTCACCGTCAGCGGGCTCCTCGCACTAATCGATCCGCTCGACATCGCCAACCTTTTACATGTCCCGCAAGCTCTTGTGATAGAGGGCGGATTCCTCTTGCTCGGCGTGAGCTTCGCCTATTTCGCGGTCTCTGCGCTCTGGCACAAGCCTGTCGCCTTTGCGGGCTTCCACTTGCGGCCGCCGTCCCTGCCATTAGCGATCGCGCAGGTTGCGTTGGCCTCCGTCGATGCGGTAGCCGCAAGTACAGTGATCTATGTGTTGCTGCCCGATGATCTCGGCTTGAGCTTCCAGTCCTTTCTTCCGCTCTATCTGATCGCAGCGACGGCGTCGGTGCTAAGCCTTGTTCCCGGCGGCTTCGGCGTATTCGAAACAGCTATGACGATGTTGACAGCACCACCCTCAAAAGCCGCCGCGCTGAGTGCTTTTTTTGCGTATCGCATGATCTATTTTATAGCGCCGCTCTTGATCGCGCTTATCGGATTCGCCGTGCACGAGCTGCGAGGCAGCACTAAGCGTTCTGGCCGAATTGACCGACAGGACAGGGAGCAAGCTCTAATGGGAGCTTGCAGTGCTGACCGCGCCGTCAGCAGGCGATTTTCCCTTGGGATGAAGTAGCATCCGAAGCGGAACGAACCGGGAGCTTGCCGGGGCTCCTAAAATCAAAATTGTGCGCAGGGCAGCTTGTTTACTTCGCCTGTTCACCGGATTCCAAACGTCGGAGACCAGCTCCTGTTAGCACAAGAGCGGATATGCTACCCAGACGGGGCAACACCTTGCGGACATATCCGGCTGCGATTAGACGGTCTCGGTGCGCATCCGGGATCGTTACCCG
>Ga0207859_1000167_pt1 | contig 9445 bp, 9 predicted proteins | sample LuqExpMetageno25_FD_187783 | JGI IMG/M metagenome (GOLD analysis project Ga0207859, IMG submission 187783) | Tropical forest soil microbial communities from Luquillo Experimental Forest, Puerto Rico - Sample 25 (SPAdes) | ecosystem: Environmental > Terrestrial > Soil > Tropical forest ...
CTCCCCGCATGCGAGCCTCCGATGATTCGTAATAAAAACTGAATCATCATATTCTCGCTATGGCGAGGGTTTTTCAGCAAACTGCTAGTAGCTTCGTTGCGACCTCGGAACGAAGCTGAAGCGCTGTTGGCAGTTGAGATTGTGGGTACAGGATTTGCTGGACAAAAGTTCTTGCGACAGAGCCAGCAACACCTCGACGAGAATTACATCGACGTATACGGCAACTACGGCATCAAGCTGCTACGGCTTCAGCTCGACCAGATAAAGACATACGAGCGGCTTCAGCGCGGGAGCAAGCAGACGGTCGAGGTACGGCACGTCCACATACATGCCGGAGCCCAGGGGGTAGTTGGAATCGTAAATGCTCCCGAAAAGAGAGAGGGGCGGAGTGAGAAATGAAACACGACCCCATGCGTCAGGGGACATTGCGCGACGGCTGGCAAATTTGGCCAAAGCCCGCCGCCGAGGGGCGAAGACCTGCGCTGGCCACCCGTGGGCGATGTCGCGGATTGCATGGAAGCCCTCGGGGAGAATATTTCCCTAAAGACGAGCGCACGGCAGGACTGCTATTTCGCGCCCCTATTCGCTGCTTCCGCGATGACGGCTCTTCCTTCGACCAGATGATTTAGTGAGGCGACTAAGAGTTGGCCGCTACATATCGTCAGGTCGCCCTCTCGAATGGGTTTCAGGGCTTCGCCAAAGTTGATTTGAGCACGGCAAGGAAACGGGCCGCTTCGCCGCCGGTGACAGTCCGGTGATCGAAGGTCAGGGACAAGGGCAAGACGCGATGCACGACCGGCTGGCCCTGCTGCACGACGACCCGCTGTTCGGCACGACCAGCGCCGATAATTGCCACCTGAGGGGGCACGACCACGAGGCTGGCGAAGCGCCCAGCGATCATGCCAAAGTTCGACAGCGTAATAGTCGCGCCGCGCAACTCCTCCGGTGGAATAGAACGCGCCGCTGCATCGGCGCGCATGCGGTCGACGCCGGCACGCAAATCGGCGCTATCGCGCTCGCCGACGTTGCGCACGACCGGAACGATCAAACCACCCTCAAGATCGACCGCAATGCCCACGTCGACGCGCCCGAGCAAGCGCCGTTCTCCGGACTGCGCGTTATACCACGCATTGAGCGATGGCTCCGCCTTGCAGGCGGCAGCGATGGCATGCAGGAGGCGGATGGTGATGTCGGTCCCCTTCGGCCAGGCTTCGATATCGACTTCATCCCCCACCGTCGTTGGCACCACCTGGGCATGCGCAGCCGCCATGCGTTGCGCCATTACCCGGCGCATGCCTTTGAGCGGTTCCGCCGGTCCGGCGTCGGCGAGGCTGCGGGCGGCCCGCTCAACATCGGCGCGCCCAATCATGCCGCCCGGCCCGCTGCCTTGCACCAGGTTGAGATCGACGTCGAGCTTCCGGGCGAGCGCGCGAATGGCGGGGAGCACCTGCACCCCGCCCGCGGCCGTCGGCGCTTCGGATGCGCGCGCCGGTTCGCTGCGAGCGATCTCGCCGACGATGGTACCGGTGTCCTCCTCGTCGCCCTCGCTAAATTCGACCAGCGGTGCGCCGACCTTCACCAAATCACCCTTAGCGCCATGGAGCCGAGCGATCGTCCCACTCCAGGGCGAGGGAACCTCGACGACCGCCTTGTCTGTCTCAACCGAGACGAGCGGTTGATTGGCCACCACATGGTCTCCCTGATTGACGAACCAAGCGACGATTTCGGCCTCCTCAAGTCCTTCGCCGAGATCGGGCAAGGTAAACTGTCGCATGGTCAGCTCGCTAGGATCAGCCGAAGTTGCAGGCGTTGCGCGCAGCCATGACGATACGTCCGACCGAGGGCATGTAATCACGCTCCAGGCGCGGCAAAGGGATGATCGTATCGTATCCAGTCACACGGGCGACGGGGGCAAGCAGCGAGAGTAGCCCACGCTCCGCGATCATCGCCGCGATCTCGGCGCCGAAGCCGGCGGTGCGCGCGGCCTCGTGCACGATGATGCAGCGTCCAGTCTTGCTGACCGAGGCGAGCAAGGTCGCTTCGTCATAGGGCTTGAGCGTGGCCAAATCGATGACCTCCGCGTCAATGCCATCAGCGGCAAGAACCTCAGCGGCTTCTAGTGTGTCCTTCACCATGGCACCCCAGCTGATCAGCGTAACGTCGCGGCCTTCACGGACGATGAAGGCGACATCAAGCGGCAATGCCTCGCCGCTGTCCTCGACCTCTCCTTTGACCGCGCGATAGATCCGCGTTGGTTCGAGGAATACTACCGGATCGGGATCGCGGATCGCAGCCAGGAGCAACCCATAAGCCCGTTCGGGACTTGCTGGTATCACCACCCGCAAGCCGGGGATATGGGCGAGCATGGCCTCAGTTGCTTCCGAGTGATGCTCGGGGGCACGGATGCCAGCGCCATGAGTGGTGCGCAGAACCATCGGACAGGTGATCCGTCCCTGCGTGCGATGGCGCAAGCGGGATGCGTGGTTCACGAGCTGGTCGAGGCATGGATAGAGAAATCCCAAGAATTGGATCTCGGCAACGGGTCTGAGCCCCTGCGCCGCCATACCGACGCAAAGACCGCTGATCAGCAGCTCGGAGAGCGGAGTGTCGAAGACGCGCTCGACACCGAAACGCCGTTGCAAGCCGGCCGTAGCACGAAAAACACCTCCGTTCGTGCCGACATCCTCACCAAACACCACGACATCAGGATCATCCGCCAAGGCGCGGGCAAGTGCTAGATTGATCGCATCGACCAGCGTGAGCTCAGCCACGGAACCGATCCTCGACTTCCTTGCGCTGCCCCGAATAAGCAGCCGGAAGCCTGGCATAGAGATGGTCGAACATGGTTTGTGGCGCAGCCGCTCCCACGGCCAGATAGCGCTCTATCGCGCCCTCCACGTGTTCCTCGCACTCGGTTGCGACTTTCTCTTCTTGCGCTTTGCTCCAACCCATGTGAGCGACGAGATAGGCTCGCAGCCGCACGATCGGCTCTTGTTTCCAGCGCTCTTGCACTTCCTGCGACTGCCGATAGCGTGAGGCATCGTCAGCGGTAGTGTGATCGCCGAGTCGATAGGTTACGGCCTCGATCAAGCGTGGCCCGTCACCGACGCGGGCTGCGGCAATCGCCGCTTCTGCCGCGGCGCGCACCGCGATGATGTCGTTGCCATCGACCTGCTCTCCGCTGAACCCCGCCGCGATTGCCTTTTGCGCGAGCGTCTGCGAGGCGGTCTGCGTCTTTAGCGGTACCGAGATCGCCCATTGATTGTTGTTGACGAAGAAAACGAGAGGGAGCTTCCAGACCCCAGCGAAATTCATTGCTTCCCACAGGTCGCCCTTGGAGGTTGCGCCATCGCCAATGATGCAGACAGCAACGCGCGCCTGTTTGCGGTATTTGAAGGCGTAAGCGACCCCCGCCGCATGCGGAGCCTGTGACGCAACTGGAATACAAAATGGAAAGTCGTGAGCGGGCCCCGACCACAGATTGCCCCGCTCGTCGCCGCCCCAATACAGCAAAATTTCGTCCATCTTCACGCCGCGCCACTGCAAAGCGGCATTATCGCGGTAGGATGGAAGCAGCACGTCGTTAGGCTGCATCGCGCTCGCGATTCCGACGCCAACAGCTTCTTGGCCGAGCGAGGTCGCATAAGTACCAAGCCGGCCAGTACGCTGCAATGATACCGCCTTTAAATCGAAGGTTCGCGCTAGCACCATGGCGCGATACAAAGACACGAGCAGCTCTCTATCGGTCGCAAAGCTCGGCAGTTCACGAAGCACAGTGCCATCGGAGCCCAGATAACTGCGACGCCGCACTTCAAATGTTGCAACGACTGAAAGTTCCTGAGCCATTTTATATTCGGCGTGGGGCGGAATTGGGTGAATCCTCATTCGGAGCATCCAAACCTAGAACCGTGATCTCAGCCGCTCGCAAGGGCTCGATGTCAGTGAAAGAAAAAACCAGGATAGCCGTTGCCACCTCAGAAAGTATCTTCACGTGATGTCCTCCCTTTCCAAAAAAATAAGAGCCATTCTCGACGCAACACCGAAACAAAACTTGCTCAAGAGCCTCTTCGTTTCATGACAAGATGTTTGGCTCTTTCGATAGCATCCGCCAACTTTCCAAATTCTCACAGCCAGCTTTCTCAACAGCATTCTTAATGTAATTTGCTCTATCCCTATCGTAGGGCTTTTCTCCAGCCCAATGCGAGCGTTCGAAATTAGTCAGCAATCCTGTCTAATCGAAAAAGCTGTCGGCGCCATACTGCGTGGCGCGCCCTGTCTGCTGCGGCTACCCTGGCCGCGAACCCACTCACGGCGGGCGCGGGTGCCGAAGCCAAAATAGCGAGTGCTAATGAGTCACAGGCTGGGCCTCTGGGAATTTCCAGGTGTTATTCAGGACTTCGTCGCGCTGATTGGCGGGTTATTATCAGCCCTGGCGGGATGATTGGTTCGGTGGCGGTCCCAATATATTGAACCGAGCTTTCTGCTCATCTGTTAATGACGCATAAAAGCCGGCGAGCGCGGGGCGCACAGTCTTAATGGCCTCCGACATCGCGTCGAGACGTTTTGATACTGCATCAAAGCGATCTAGCGGTGTTTGCGGCAGTTGGGCAGGGCATGATGCCCGCAACAGATTGGCAGCCTCCGTTGAAGCGGTCTTTAGTTTGTCAAATGCGTTCAGTTGCTCTTGCGTGGGCTTGATGACTTGCTCTACGCGCTGCACAGGCAACTGCGTAAAGCCTTCAGCGCGTCGACTGCACAAAGCAGCCAAATCGTTGCCGGAAGCAGATTCACGGCGGTTTGTTCGCGCCGTCCGAGCCTGGCTCAGCGCCGCGAAGCGCTGCCTTTGCTCTTCATTCAATGAATTGTAGAAATCGTCGAGCGGCGTGCGCACGCTTTCTAATGCCTGCATCATGCTGTTGATGCGCTCTTGCACTGCGTCGAGTCGGTCCACCGGTGTCAGCGGGATCTCGCTTGAACAGGATGTCTTGAGAACGTCACTCGCCTGCGACGATGCGGCTTTTAGTTTATCGAGTGCTTTGAGTTGTTCATTCGTCAAATGTATCGTTGTTTCGATGCGATCGAGGGGCAGGCCAGTCACACCGGGCGCGAGGCCGCTGCAACTCTGGGCCAGATCGGTTTGGTTTGGGATCGGGCCTGTGATTTCGGGGATGACATGACGCGCAGTGCGCGTTCGCATCGGGCCAGCATAAGCGTATTCGCCGTAAATATCATAATAGTCTGGACCATACGCATAGGCTGGGCCGTAGGCGTAATAGGGTCCGGGCCAGAATAGGGCGTCCCAGACAAACAAATCGCTGTAAGCCCAGAAGGGGTCGAAATAGGGGTAAGGCCAAAACGTGAAGGCCAAGAGATTGCCGAAGAAGTAGGGCCAGAAGACCGGTCCAACCCAGCCACCCCATCCGGCGTTCCACCCGCCCCAACTACCATTCCAGCCACCCCATCCACCATTCCAGCCCGCGTGCCAATTAGGATTGCCCCATCGGCTCCAAGCCGCCCTTCCGGCGAGCGCACCAGTGGCACCTGACGCGAGAGCATGCGCACTGTTGATGTGAGCAACACCTGTGTACGCCCCTAAACGGGCGCCATTGAAATTGCGGAAATTCGCACTACGGAAGTGACCGTGACCAATTCGCAATGCCCCTAGGTGACTGCCACTGAAGGCGCGGACATTGGCACTACCAAAGTGAGCGTGGCCAATTCGCGCCGCTCCGAAGTGAGAGCCGCTGAACCCCCGAACGCCACCGAAGCTGTGAAAGTGGGCCGCGCCCCCACCAAAGTGCCCTGCGCTAAAGTGCGTTGTGCCGCCCCCAAAATGACCGCCGCCACCAAAATGACCGCCGCCGCCGAAATGGCCGCCACCACCATGCCCACTACCGCCGCCTCGCGGCCCTGCGAGCAGAGTTCCGGGGTTTAGCAGCGCAGCAATCCCAATGGCCGCCGCGAAGATCCTACCTGATTTGCTAGCCATAAGACGCACTCCTATGACTAACCAATACAACCCTCGCCAAAAACTTTTGTTCCCTTCGGCCGAATCCGCTTTCCTGCGCGACTGAACGTCGAGAAAAAAGCGCCGCAACAATGCGTCGAGTTCCGGATAACGTCTTTGATTGCCACCGGTACCTCGGCCTCGTTACCGTAAGTCTGGACATCGCCGTCTGGGTCGGTGCCTGAACCAATGGTTATTGCGCCTATCGCCGTCCTCGCCACCATCAGCTGGGTGCACATCCCGTTTGAGGAAATAAATGGCCGCCAAGTCGGGGCAACGTATGACAACTACGTTGCGCGCATGCAGAGCGGTGGATGTGAGTGCTTGAATCGGTGTGAGGGTACAAAAGTGGCAGCGTAAACCGCTATTTCAGTTATCGCGGTTGAGCACAAATGCACGCATCACACGTCGTTATCGAAACCGCCAACGCTACGTGGCTCAGTGCGCGGTGATGCCGGCGGCCTTGATGATCGGCCACCACTTTTCAATTTCCTCGCTCTGGAATTTGGCCAGTGCTTCCGGGCTCTGTTCATCCGAGGGGAATATATCTTGCGCGAGCGCGGTGAGCTTTTTCCGAATTTCCGGATCAACCAGCGTCGCGCGCAATGCCGCATTGAGTTTTGCAATGACGTCCTTTGGTGTGCCCTTGGGTACCCAGAATGCGTGCCAGAACGTGAAATAGAAACCTGGCAGACCCGCTTCATCAGTTGTCGGAATGTCTGCCGCGATTGTGAGTCGACGTTTGGCTGTCACGGCGAAGACCTTGACCTGCCCTGCTTTAAGCTGCGCCATGGAGACGGCAGGCGTATTGAGCAATACGTCGATCTGTCCGGAGACAATCGCCTGTGTCGATTCCCCCGCGCCGCGATAGGGAATCATCTGAATTGGTGAATTGATTGCCTTCTGAAACAATATGCCGCTGACATGACTCGGTGAGCCAATGCCCGAATTTCCCTCCGTCGCCTTGTCCGGATTGGCCTTTATCCAGGCAATCAGTTCCCTGAGATTGTTCGCAGGCATTGAACTACGGGCCACAATCAGGAACGGCTGCGTGGCGATAAGCCCGACAGGATCCAGATCGTTCAATAGATGAAAATTTAGATTATAGATTGCACCCGTAGCGACATTGGTTCCCCATTGGCCAATTAGCATTGTATAGCCGTCAGGCGGTGCATGAACAACGTGGCCAACGCCGATTGTACCGCCAGCGCCAGAGATGTTTTCCACGATAATAGTTTGATTGAGGGCCTTGCGCATTCCCTCGGCCATGAGGCGGCCGATTACGTCCGTCGAGCCGCCCACGCTGAGTGGCACGACCAATGTGATCGGCCGCGAGGGAAAATTATCCGCAGAGGCCGAGCCCAGGCAACCAATCGCCAGAACTAAGCCTATCAACCATGTTTTCACGAGACTATTCCTCACCATGTAAGTGTATCCCGTCGTCAGTATGTAAGTGTATCCGGGGGATCGCCGCAGCCGCCACGAGTGTTTGCAACAAGGCAAAATGCTAGCACGTTTGCATCGCGATATCCGTTAGAGCTCTTTCCGGCGGCACCTGCGGTCAAGCCGTTCAAAGCATTGATGCGTTTCTCACGCGGATGAAGAATCTTGCGGGCAAGGAATTACGCTCTCTCCAAGAGACGGTCTTGGGGACCGATTGAAGCGTTCACTCACTGGGAGGCCAGTCAGAATATCAGGCGTTAGAACTTCGCAAAACGGGTGAATGCGTGAGGCGACTGTTCCGACATGAGTCCGAGTTTGTTGATGCGCAAGGATTATAAACACGCTAATATTTTATGGGCTGAAGGGCTTCCAACAAGAGAGTTCCAGCGATGTGTGACTACAGCCTTCAAAACATTAGGTCACGGCCTGCAAAGGTCGGCGACAAACTCACTACAAGTGATTTCGGTACCGGCACACGTGGGTTCGCCGCTGCAGAAGATGCTGCAGTGGCGGTGTGCGTTCTTCCTGGAACCGAGCTTGCGTTTTCCCGAGCGGTGACAATTCGGGCAGCCGGACTCCCCTTTTGGAGGACGCGAAGGATTGGTCAGGCGACGGCAATCTTCCGGCAAGTGAACACGCACGCACCACGGGTCCATCATGATGCGCTCGAATTCCCCGATGGGCAGACTGTTCTGCTAACACACGTGTGTGTGGGTCAAAAGGCAACGGTGCTTCAGCTTCCCGCGCAACCAAAGACTGCGGCTGAGGCAGACGCCCAGAAGCGTGTTGCCTATGTAGGCTGAAAGTTCGGAAGGGATCATCTTACCGGGCTGCCTCGCAGGCGGCATACTTTTCTATTTGCACCGATAGTGCAACGTACGCATCGCTATGTTGCTTGTTGTCACCTTTGCGGGTGTAAAGGCGTTAGCGGCTACCTTGATGTGGCGCCCAACAAGCAGCGAACGCAATCAAACCAGCCAGGACGAGAAAATTGACACGGTGATTGGAGTCGTTTTCTTTATTCTGATGGCGATGCTGTTGCCGATGCTCGTTGCCTTTCTCTACAAGGCGATATTGACGTGACGCACGCCCTGCCACCGCCGATAGCCCCCGTGCTACATTCGTGCCAATGGCATGCGGTCGCTAATTGTTCATGAGGCTATCATGAACGTTGATAGCCTGGCGATGATGAATTCATGCCCTCGTCAGGCCCAAGAATGCGCCGCCAGCCCTGTCGCGTAATCTGCGAGCTTTAGCCTTCCTTTTTTCCCTCCAATTGCAGGTCGATGCGAGAGCGATGATCGCCGCTGCCATTCTTCCACATTTCTTCGTCCCCACAATATTCTGCCCCCTATGGCAAACGCTACGGCGGTTGCGTCGGTTGCGTCAAATTCTATCAAGTTTTGAAACCCTGTCTTAAATCGCAAAAAATTATGGTCACCTTATGCTGCGCTTATTGGCCACGCTGGCCCTTGCAGCAAATCGGCATCCTTTCGACCGACGGCAAGTATAGACGCCGTTGATTGAGCACCTGTAGCCATTGTCGTGTGCATTGATGCGGCGTACTGCACCACAAAACTACACTGTTAGACTTCAGGATATCGGAGATGCCCTGGTCGCGGCGGGATACACATCCTTAGATGAACAGGCAAAAGCACTTGGCGTTACTCGAAGTACGGCGTGGAATATCGTGAACGGAAAAAACAAACTTGACCGATTAGCACGCAAAACTACGAAGCGCATTCTTGCAAATCCGGACACCCCGCCATCGGTCCGTGCAATTATTCAGCAGTACTTGGCCGAAAGGTCATGACTGCTTTGACTAGTACCGAGCCGCAGAAGTTTTTGTCCAAATGGCAAAGCGAATCTGGCTAAATCTTTGATTTAATGGTGGGCGCACCAGGGCTCGAACCTGGGACCCGCTGATTAAGAGTCACCAGATAACTCTTATAAATCAAGCCCATTTCGACATTTCCTCCGTTCGTTCCGGGATTG
>Ga0207859_1000171_pt1 | contig 9303 bp, 7 predicted proteins | sample LuqExpMetageno25_FD_187783 | JGI IMG/M metagenome (GOLD analysis project Ga0207859, IMG submission 187783) | Tropical forest soil microbial communities from Luquillo Experimental Forest, Puerto Rico - Sample 25 (SPAdes) | ecosystem: Environmental > Terrestrial > Soil > Tropical forest ...
GGCTTGCGCCCGGTCGCCAGATCCCACGAGCCGACGATACCGTCAACTCGCCCGACCAAGTCCGTGACCGGCAACATGCCGACGCCACCTTCGCGCACTGGCACGCGGCTATCGGCCGAGTTGTCGCGGTTGTCTCCCATGACGAACAGGTGGTCCGGCGGTACGACCGTCTCGGCCATGTTATCGAGCATGTTGTGCGGCATGAGCTTGTACATCAGATGTCGCCGCTGACCTGGCAGCGTCTCGATGAAGCGCGCGGCCTGGCTGAGCGAGCCGTCTTCGCTTTCGAGGTCACCGGTGCCGTCTGGCTTTACCTCTACCGGCGTGCCGTTGATCGACACGACTCCGTCGCGCAGTGCGATACGATCGCCCGGCAGCCCGATGATGCGCTTGACCCAAACCTGCGAGCGGTCGCCCGGCCAGCGGAAGACGACAATATCGCCGCGCTGTGGCAGCGCGCCGAACAGACGCTGCGTGTTCGGCAGCACGATGAACGAGGGTAGGGAAGCGGTGCCGTAGCCGTAAGGGAATTTCGTCGCCAGCAATTCGTCGCCGATCAGAAGCGTCGGCTCCATTGAGCCGGACGGCACGTAGAACGGCTCGGCGATCGCGGTCTTCGCCGCCATCACTACCAGCACGATAACGATGATGTCGAAGATGCTCTTCGCCCATCCGGTGCCGGACGATTTTGCGCTTTGGGGCGTAGTGCTCATCAGGCAGTGCCGCCCACGGTAATCTTGTTCATGCGCAGCGACGGCTGGCCGACGCAGACCGGCACGCCTTGGCCATTCTTGCCGCAGGTGCCGACGCCCGGGTCGAGCGCGAAGTCGTTGCCGATCATCGTGATGCGATGCAGGTCGCTCGGACCGTTGCCGATCAGCATGGCGCCCTTTACCGGCGCGGTGACTTTGCCGTCCTCGATCTTGTAAGCCTCGGTGCACTGGAACACGTATTTGCCAGAAGTGATGTCCACCTGGCCGCCGCCGAAATTCACCGCGTACAGCCCGCTCTTCACCGAGGCGATCATCTCTTGCGGATCGTGCGTGCCGGCGAGCATGTAGGTGTTGGTCATGCGCGGCATTGGCAGGTGCGCGTGGCTCTCGCGCCGGCCATTGCCGGTCGGCTTCATGTTCATTAGCCGCGCGTTCTGCCGGTCCTGCATGTAGCCGACCAGAATTCCGTCCTCGATAAGCACCGTGCGGTTGCTCTGCGTTCCCTCGTCGTCGATCGATAGCGAGCCGCGCCGCTGCTGCATGGTGCCGTCATCGACAACGGTGACGCCCTTGGCGGCGACGCGCTGGCCCATCAGACCGGCGAAAGCGGACGTCTTCTTGCGGTTGAAATCGCCCTCGAGGCCGTGTCCGACCGCTTCGTGCAGCATGACACCCGGCCATCCGTGCCCAAGCACCACGTCCATCTCCCCAGCGGGCGCGGCGACCGCGGTAAGATTGACCAGCGCCTGCCGCACCGCTTCGTCGACCGCGCCTTGCCAGGCACGCGTCTCGATGAAGCGCTGATAATTTTCGCGCCCGCCGAGTCCGTAGGATCCGGTTTCTTGCCGGTCGCCGTCGCCAGCGACCACCGAAACGTTGAGCCGCACCAGTGGGCGGATGTCGCGATATTTTTCTCCGTCGGCCCGCAGGATTTCCACCACCTGCCAGGTGGCGGCGATGCTGGCAGTGACCTGCCGCACGCGCGGATCCTTGGCACGCGCGTAAGCGTCGATCGTTTCCAGCAGCTTCACCTTGGCTTCGAAGCCAGGCTCACCCAGCGGATTGTCGTCACCGTAAAGCTTGCGGTTGGTGCGGCCCGGCGGCTCGGAATATTTGCCGCTGTGGCCGCCTTTTACCGCGCGCACCACTTCGGCGGCGCGGCTAAGGGCCGCTTCCGAAACATCGGAGGCATGCGCGTAGCCGACGGCCTCGTCCTTCACGGCGCGCAGCCCAAAGCCTTGTGCGGTGTCATAGGTCGCCTGCTTGAGGCGGTTGTTGTCGAACACCAGCACTTCCGACTGACAATATTCCAAGAACAATTCGCCGTCGTCGGCGCCTTCGAGCCCGCTCGCGATCAGTTGCCGCACTTTGCCGCCGTCGAGACCGGCGCGGTCAATCAGGGAGGAAATGTTTGCAGCCATCGGCGGGTTCCTGCTCGGCGTCTTCGGATCAGATAGGGCGTTTCGGGCGATTTGGCGAGGGCGCTATATCCGCCCTCTCGATGGGCGTAATATGAAAGCTTCGCGGCGGGGGGAATATGCAATGAAAGCAATGCTCTTAGTGGGTCATGGCGGAACGGAACTGATGCTCTATGGCGAGGCTCCGGACCCGAAGGCCGGTCCTGGCGAGGTGGTGGTCGATGTCCACGCCGCCAGCGTAAACGGCGCCGATCCCAAGGTTCGGCGTGGCGGCGGGCGCTATCAGCTCGACAAATTCCCCCACATTCTCGGCCGCGACTTCTCAGGCGTCGTGAGCGAGGTCGGCCCGGGTGTCACTGATTTCAGGATAGGGGACGCGGTGTTCGGCGTCACCGAACAAGGCTTTGAGGGCGCCTATGCGGAGAAGATCGCTGTCAAGGCGGCGATTGTCGCCAAGAAGCCGCCGACGCTCAGTCACGCCGAGGCGGCAGCGCTCGGTCTCGTCAGCCTCACCGCGCTGGTGGCAATCGAGGACACCGCGCATCTCAAAGCTGGCCAGACCATACTGATCCAGGGCGGCGCCGGCGGCGTTGCCGGTTTTGCCATCGCGCTCGCCAAGCACATCGGCGCGACCGTGATCACGACGGCGAGCGCCGGCAATCTTGATTATGTACGAAGCCTCGGCGCCGACAGGGCGATCGACTACAACAAGGAAGATTTCACAGCGATCGGCCCGGTCTGCGACGTGGTGTTCGACACCGTCGGCGGCAATGTGCGATCCGGCTGCTACAAGGTGCTCAAGCCCGGCGGCAAGCTTGTATGGGTCGCGCCGGCGCCGGAAGGCTTCGAAATTCCGCGCAAGGACGTGCAGACGCTGCGCCCGGACGTGAAGCGTGACCGCGCGCATCTCGAGCGCATGCTGGAGCTTGTCGCGCGTGGTGCGGCTCGTCCGCCCACCATCACACGCTACAAGCTCGCCGGCGCGGGCGAGGCGCATCGCATCAGCGAAGGCCGCCACCTGCAAGGCAAGCTGGTGCTGGAGGTGCGCTGACTATTTTGCCCGTGGCTTCTTCAAGAACGAGGCGCAGAATGCGGCGTCGAATTCGCGGTAGTCGTTGGTGATCTCCTCACCCTTGCGGATATTGTGCCGCGCGATGGCGTAACCGCTGCGCAGGTAGGTATTGGCGTTTTCCGAATGGTTCATGTGGCGGTCGTTGTCGATGGTGAGCAGGATTTCGCCGTCAACGCGGTAGCCGTGATACCGGATGAATTCCCTCGCCGCTTTCGGCAGCCGCGCGAATTGCTTGGGCGTGTAGCAACGGTCGAAGCCCTCCGCGAAGCACCAGATCTTGGTGCCCTTGCGAATGAACTCATCGGCGAAGACGCCGAGTCCGTGAATTTTGCTTTTGCCGAGATAAGTCTTGACCAGGAGCATCGCTCAACCATTCGAAATCAGCGGGCCCGGTTCGCAATCCGGGCCCGTCATGGATCGTAGCATTTTACGCCGGTTCAGTCGTCATATTCCATCGAAATGTCCTGCCCGGTGTAATCCGGCATCATCGCCGCCGCGACGAGGCTGATTACCGCGCAAGCGGCGATATAGATCGCGATCGCATAGCCCGAACGATAAGCGGCGAACAGCGCGGTCGCGATCAGCGGCGCCGGGCCGCCGGCGATGACGGAGGCAAGCTGATAGCCGAGCGAGGAACCGCTGTAGCGCAGCCGGGGCGTGAATGCCTCGGCGATCAGCGCCGCCTGCGGGCCGTATTGCATGTCGTGCGGGATCAGCGAGAGCACGATGGCGATAAATACTAGCGCCGGCACCGCCGTATCGATCAGGCCGAAGTAGATAAATCCGAACACGCCGACAGTCGCGGCGCCGATCAGATACATTTTCTTGCGGCCAATGAGATCGGAGATGTGACCCGACAGTGGGATGCTGATGAACGACAGGCAAGAGGCCACCAGCACCGAGGTCAGGATGAAGTCGCGCGACATGTGCAAGGTGCCGGTGGCATAGGCGAAGATAAATGCCGTGAAGATGTAGAACGGCGCTTGCTCCGCCATGCGTAAGCAGGCTGACAGGATAATCTCACGGGGTTGCCGCTTGATCACCTCGATAATTGGCGCCTTTTCGATCCGCTTCGTCTCGATCAGTTGCCGGAACACAGGCGTCTCGAGAATGCCGAGCCGAATCCAGAGGCCGACGCCGACCAAGATGATCGACAGAGCGAACGGGATGCGCCATCCCCAGGTGGCGAATTGATCGCCGGACAATCGGCTGAAAGCGAGGATCGCCAGGTTCGACAGGAACAGGCCACATGGCACACCAAACTGCGGCCATGAGGCGACCAGGCCGCGTTGCCCATGCGTGCGCGCCCATTCCATCGCCAGCAGTACCGAGCCGCCCCATTCGCCACCGACGCCGATGCCTTGCAGCATGCGCAGGATAGTTAGAATCACGGCGCCCCAGATGCCGATCGTGGCGTAGGTCGGCACAAAGGCGATGAGGAAAGTAGCGATGCCCATGCACAGGAGCGTGGCGATCAGGGTGCCCTTGCGGCCGATACGGTCACCGTAATGACCGAAGATCGCAGCGCCGATCGGACGCCCGACGAAGCCGATGAAGTAGGTGCCGAATGCCGCGAGTGTCGCAGTCAATGGGTCTTCATTGGGAAAATAGAGTTTACCGAAGATCAAGCCGGCGGCGGTGCCGTAGATGAAGAAGTCATACCACTCGATAGTGGTGCCGATGGTAGCGGCGACGACGGCTTTGCGGAGCTGCGCGCTGTGGTCGGAAGCGGACAGCGCATCGAATTTGGCTGCGATAGCCATGAGCAATCTCCTGTAGCGTTTCTTTCCCCGAATTGCGCTGGATATTTTCTTGGCCAGCGTCTCTGCCGGAAAGATAGTTCAGCTTGGCTCACTTCCAAGTTGCGCAGTTGACGCGAGCGAAAAACCAGGGAATTTATTGCGGTGCGAAAGCGCTCAGGGCAGCTTGTCGTAGCCCTCGCCGAAACCGGCGAGGCTCATCGGGAAACCGATGCCTTCTTCCGGAGTCTGGAAGATGATGAAGGTCGCGGTCTTGCCGGTGCGCAGCTTCTGGATGAGCGCGTCATCCATGACCACCTCGGCAATGCAGCCATTGGGCAGACAGCGCACGAACCCGGCGCGGCCGATATCGGCCTGATCGATCTTCAGTCCGAGTCCCGAGGGCAGTAGCACCCCCAGCGGAGCCACCACCCGCATAAGCCGGCTCTTCTGGTCGGCGGTCTTGAGCACGATCACTGTGAGACCGACATTGGCGCGGTCTTCCGCGGTCACGCTCTGGATCAAGGCGCATTGCTCAGTTTTGGCACCGGGCGGCGTGTCGCAGCGGATCTGCCAGTCCTTGTGCACCGACTTGACTGCACCCTGTGCGGAGGCCCGTTCGGCAAGGGCGGCAAAAACCAGGGCCAGCGCTACCAGCGCGAGCCCCACTGCCTGTCTGCCATGCCCGAAAATGTCCATCATTCAATTCCTTGGCCCACCACCAATGGCTTAGGCGAATCGCCATCCCGCGGGCATTTTATTTCGCTCCCTTCGTTCATGCCGCGGCCGGTCCTGTCAAGCAAAAGGGTTCGCTGGTGGGCCATCCAGGCCGGGCGGACGTGGCGTAAGTGCGGCGTGCGACTCTGTTGGGGGCAAGCCGTTTTCCGGCTTGAGATCCAGTTATAAGGCGCATTGCGGCAGGCCCCGAATTGTGGTTTGACGGACTGGGATTTCCCCGGTCCCACCGCATCGCAGTAGCGCCACGCCCGTGGCGAAATGCCATGCCTAGCGGGGTTAACCCGTGCATCTACTCGCGGTGGGGGGCAACAAGGGCCTCGCAAGCCCCGCTTTCGTCAGGGAGCGCATTCGACAATGCAGATGTTTAGACGATTGGTTGCATTCATGGTCGCGAGCGTGACGATTCTTGCCGCCGGTACAGCGCTGGCTGGGATCGGCCACCCCGACCCGTGGCAGATCGGTCTGCAAGAGGCCGTCACCCCGGTGATGGAGGAGATCACCTGGTTCCATAATTTCCTGCTCTGGGTGATCGCGGCGATCGCGCTTTTCGTGTTGGCGCTCTTGATCATCGTGATGGTAAAGTTCAACGCCCGCAGCAATCCGGTGCCTTCGCGCACCACTCATAACACCACCATCGAGGTGATCTGGACCGTCGTACCGGTCCTCATCTTAGTGGCGATCGCGGTGCCGTCATTCCGCTTGCTGTTCTACCAACTCAACGTGCCGAAGGCCGATCTGACGGTGAAAGTCACCGGCAAGCAGTGGTTCTGGAGCTACAGCTATCCGGACAGCAAGTTCGAATTCGACTCGCTGATGGTGCAGTCCAAGGACCTCAAGCCCGACCAGCCCCGGCTACTCGCGGTCGACAACGAGATGGTGGTGCCAGTCAACAAGGTTGTGCGCGTGCAGGTGATCGGTGCCGACGTCATTCATTCCTTCGCTGTGCCGTCGTTCGGCATCAAGATCGACGCCATTCCTGGCCGCCTGAACGAGACCTGGTTCAAAGCCGAACGCGAGGGCATGTACTACGGCCAGTGCTCGCAGCTTTGCGGCCGCGACCACGCTTTCATGCCGATCGCTGTGCGCGTCGTGAGCGAGAAGGAATATGCCGCCTGGCTCGATCTGGCGAAGAAGAAATACGCCGACGAGAACCGTGCACCGAGCAACGCCGTTGCCTCGGCTAGTTCAAACTGACGGTACGACAATAACAATAGAGTCGAGGGACAAGAGCGATGGCGAGCAATCAAGCGGCACACGGCGCACACGACGTCCATGATGCCCACGAGCATCATCTGACCGGCTGGCGGCGATTCCTCTATTCGACGAATCACAAGGACATCGGAACGATGTACGTGGTGTTTGCCATCTTTGCCGGCGTGATCGGTGCCGCGCTCTCGATCGCCATCCGGATGGAGTTGCAGAATCCGGGATTGCAGATCTTCTCGACGCCGCATGAATACAACGTGTTCGGGACTGCGCACGGCCTGATCATGATATTCTTTATGGTAATGCCGGCGATGATCGGCGGTTTCGGCAACTGGTTCGTGCCGATCATGATTGGGGCGCCGGATATGGCCTTCCCGCGCATGAACAACATTTCTTTCTGGCTGCTGCCGTCATCCTTCGCGCTGCTAATCATGTCAATGTTTGTGGAAGGCGAGCCGGGCGCGCTCGGCGCCGGGACAGGCTGGACAATTTACGCGCCTTTGTCGACGAGCGGTCACCCTGGGCCGGCCATGGATTTCGTTATCCTGTCGATCCACCTCGCCGGTGCGTCGTCGATCCTCGGGGCGATCAATTTTATCACCACAATCTTCAACATGCGCGCACCCGGCATGACGATGCACAAGATGCCACTGTTCGTGTGGTCGATCCTAGTGACCGTGTTCCTGCTGCTGTTGGCGTTGCCGGTGCTCGCCGGCGGCATCACCATGCTGCTCACCGACCGCAATTTCGGCACGACGTTCTTCGCCCAGGAAGGCGGCGGTGATCCGCTGCTCTTCCAGCACCTATTCTGGTTCTTCGGTCATCCGGAGGTGTACATCCTGATCTTGCCAGGCTTCGGCATGGTCAGTCAGATCGTTGCCACCTTCAGCCGCAAGCCGGTGTTCGGCTATCTGGGCATGGCCTACGCGATGGTCGCCATCGGCGGTATCGGCTTTGTGGTCTGGGCACACCACATGTACACGGTCGGCCTGTCGACCGGCGCGCAGGCCTATTTCGTCGCCGCCACCATGGTGATCGCGGTGCCGACCGGAGTGAAGATCTTCTCCTGGATCGCCACGATGTGGGGTGGCTCGATCGAATTCCGCACGCCCATGCTGTGGGCGCTCGGCTTCATCTTCCTGTTTACTGTCGGCGGTGTCACCGGCGTGGTGCTGGCGAACGCCGGCGTCGACCGTGTGCTGCACGACACCTATTATGTGATCGCGCACTTCCACTACGTGCTGTCGCTCGGCGCGGTGTTCGCGATTTTCGGCGGCTGGTACTACTGGTTTCCGAAGATGACCGGTTACATGTACAACGAGACCATCGGGAAGATTCACTTTTGGATCACCTTCATCGGCGTGAACGTGATCTTCTTCCCGCAGCATTTCCTCGGTCTCGCCGGCATGCCGCGCCGCACGGTCGATTACCCGGACGCCTTCCACGGCTGGAACGAAGTCTCGTCCTACGGTTCCTATATCGCCGGTGTCGGCGTGCTGGTGTTCTTCTTCGGCTTGACGGAAGCCTTCCTGAAAAAGCGCGTCGCGGGCAACAATCCGTGGGGCGTGGGCGCCACTACGCTGGAATGGACGTTGTCGTCGCCGCCGCCGTTCCACCAGTTCGAAATGCTGCCGCGCATAAAATAGAGCCGAGACGTAGCTAATGTCGCTCATCAGCGAAGTCGCGGACCTCCGCAGCCGCTTGGCCGCCGGGTCTCCTTTGGCCTTGGCTGAGCCGAGTCCGGCGACGGCCGGCGACTATGTCGCGCTCATGAAGCCACGCGTAATGTCGCTGGTGGTTTTCACGGCGCTCACCGGGCTCGCAGTCGCGCCCGGCCACTTGCATGCAGCGGTCGGCTTTACCGCATTGCTCTGCATCGCGGTCGGTGCCGGCGCCGCGGGCGCGCTGAACATGTGGTACGACGCCGACATCGATGCAATGATGACGCGCACCGCGCGGCGTCCGGTGCCGATGGGTCGCATCCAGCCGGGCGAGGCGCTGGCTTTTGGCCTGACGCTCGCCGGTTTCGCGGTGGTCGTCCTCGGCCTCTTGGTGAACGCTTTGGCCGCTGCGCTGCTCGCCTTTACCATCTTCTTTTACGTTGCGATCTACACCGTCGGGCTGAAGCGCTCGACGCCGCAGAACATCGTGATCGGCGGCGTCGCCGGCGCCTTCCCGCCGATGATAGGCTGGACGGCGGTCACCGGGTCGCTGTCGCTCGAGCCGGTGCTCCTGTTCCTGATCATCTTCATGTGGACTCCGCCGCACTTCTGGGCACTCGCGCTATACCGCACCGAGGATTACGCCCGCGCCGGCATCCCGATGCTGCCGGTCGTCGCCGGCGACCGCAGCACCCGCCGGCACATCATGCTCTATACGCTGATCCTGGTGCCGCTCGGCGTCGCGCCGTGGCTCGC
>Ga0207859_1000179_pt1 | contig 9070 bp, 9 predicted proteins | sample LuqExpMetageno25_FD_187783 | JGI IMG/M metagenome (GOLD analysis project Ga0207859, IMG submission 187783) | Tropical forest soil microbial communities from Luquillo Experimental Forest, Puerto Rico - Sample 25 (SPAdes) | ecosystem: Environmental > Terrestrial > Soil > Tropical forest ...
CTCCAGCCACTGCAGTGCTTTCAGTCAGTTTGGTGTCATTTTTGATGTATGCGCGACTGCTAGCCATTGGCTCGTTTCCGAGGCGATACATACTGAGATTTCTTCAGGCGCCCCACTTGCAGTATGCTTTCCGAAAATCTGCAAATATTCGCGGACAAAACCTCGGTGACCGCTGGCGCGTTTGTTCAAGAGTTCGACGGACAGAGCCACTGCGTTACAATAAAACATCGTCGATTTCCACCGCACCCTTTGGTTGATCATGTTCTCAAACTCCAGATCATGCGACCGTTCTGCGTAGCGTGATAGGGCCGACACCGGTAAATTCGGAACAACTCTCGATGCCACAACTTATGGAACCGCAAGACTGCGGAGCCGTATTACTCGGCCTTTATGTTTGCGTACTTTATTACCTTGGCCCACTTCTCGGTTTCCTCAGCTATGAGCTTGCCGAAGTCGGCCGACGAGCCGGGCACCGGCGTGCCTCCCAATTCGGCAAACCGCAACTTCATCTTAGGATCGACAAGGGCCGCATTGATCTCCAGGTTGAGTTTGTCGACGATCCCAGTAGGTGTGTGCTTAGGAACGCCAATGCCACCTACTGCGCTCGCCTCATAGCCTGGTACGAAATCGCCCACAGTCGGGACATTCGGCAGCGCTTGCGAACGCGTCGCGGTCGTCACCCCCAGTGCCCGCAGCTTGTCAGCTCTGATATATTCGATGGAAGAGGTCATAACGTCGAACATCACTTGTACCTGACCGCCGAGTAGATCGGTGAGCGCGGGTGCCGAGCCGCGATATGGTACATGAATCATATCGACGCCGGTCATCATCTTGAACAGTTCGCCGGCCATGTGTGTCGAATTTCCGTTGCCCGCTGAGGCCATGTTGAGTTTGCCCGGATTGGCTTTGGCATAGGCAATGAACTCGGGAACTGTCGTGACCGGAACGGATGGATTTACCTCCATGACAAGGGGCGTGCGGGCGGTACTTGCGACTGGATCGATGTCGCGAATGAAATTGTAACCGAGCTTCGGGTACAGGGTCGCATGGATAAAATTACTCGAAACGACGTAGAGAAGCGTGTAGCCGTCAGGGGGCGCATGCACGACGAGTTCGGTGGCGACAGAGCTGCTAGCGCCCGGTCTGTTGTCAATGACAAATGGCTGGTTAAGTCGTCCCGACAACCATTGGCCTATCAGACGCGCGCTGATGTCAGCTGTCTGGCCAGGGGGAAAGCCGACGATGATGTGCACCGGTCGCGTCGGGTAGCTTTGTGCTCTTGCAATCTGCGCGACGGCTGGCAGCGCGGCGACACCCGCTGCAAGATGAAGAAATTTTCTGCGGGGAAATTTCACGTTATCAACCTCTTTATAGCACATCGGCGCGCAGTCGCCGGTCGAAGCCTAAATTGAAATCATTTAGTTTCTCTCGCTGCAGATAATCTTAAGCGAAGCGCTAAGATGGCATCAGCTTTTGCATTCTAACCACCCTGAGCAAATCAGAAGCCACAACTTACCTGTTGATACTGTTCATAATCGTAAACCCCTATCTGTCATTGGCTCGAAAATTAATATTTAGGCTGTGTCCAAACTTTAACTTGAAAAGACAACGCCGCGTACCACTATTGGCATCATCTGGAATGCCATTGGAGGAAGGTTATGTGGAAGACTATTCTAGCGGGCTCGACCGCGCTTGCAATTGCCGGCGCTACGCTCGCCTACGCGCAACAGAGTCCAGGCGAAGGCGACTTCGCGCCGAGGTGGCGCCCAACCGCAGAGGACATCACTGCGTTCGGCGAGGCTCGCATCGCAGCCTTGCATGCCGGCTTAAAGCTAACCGCGGAGCAGGAAAAGAATTGGCCGGCTGTAGAAAGTGCGATGCGCGAGTTGATCAAACAGCGCGCCGAGCGACTTGCCGCACGCGCCAGCGCCGATCGTCCAACGGATCCGGTCGAACGGCTTGAATTGCTCGCTGACACGCTGACTCAGCGTGGTGCCGCGCTTAAGAAGCTCGCCGACGCAGCTGGCCCGCTCTATAAGAGCCTCGACGATGCACAAAAACACCGATTTATCGTGCTCGCACGACTTGAGGAGCAGCAATTCGGCGCCTGGCATGGAATGCTGGGGCAGCGCGGCTGGATGCATCGCGACTCCGGTGGCTTTGGAATGATGGGACCTAGCGACGATCTGCAGCCACAGTGAATCGCCGACGAAACGAGTAGCTGCTGACCCAATTGACCACCATTTCCGGAAGCCGCCGGCTGCGCCAGCGGCTTCTTGACCAGACCTCGCGATATCAGAGTTGAGTCCGCTTAATTGGGCCGGCGAACTCGACGAGGATTCGTACCTTATGAGTTTTGTCCGCGACTAAACTTAACCCTCATCCTGCGATTTAGGTTTCTTTCTCGCATTTCGCCATAAAGCTATTTTTGGCCGCGCCTGACAATGGCTTGCCATCTTTGCCAATGGCCTTCGGTTCGCAAGCATCCTGCTTGCATTTTTTGACGAAGCTCGTTTTTGCCGCACCCGACAAGGGCTTACCGTCCTTCGACACAGCCTTGCTTTCGCACGATTGGGCCAACGCAGACCCAGCGGCGAACATGGAAATAACAACGATTAAGAAGATTTTTTTCATGGCAGGCTCCTTCTGAACAACATTTCTATTCCAGCATATAGACTTGGCTTTCGCTAGTGCGAATGTGACCATCTTCGTCGGTGCGAATGAGACCATGGTGTATGTGACCGAACTACGAAAATCGCCGTTACCAAGACCAGTATCTCGCTCGATCATGTGCATGGCCCACTTGTCAAGCACCAAGTGAGATTCTGCCTCGCATTTCACTCAATGCTTGAAAATCTCCAGTGGCATCGGTCCCGCCGACAATGGGCCTTCGCAATTAGATGGACTCAGTTTTCCTTTGTGGATGCAGATGCTTATTTGTGCTTTCCATGGGACATAAACTGAGGTATCGTAAAATACTTAGACGGATAAGTAATTTTTGAAAGACGCTTTTGTGCTCATGCCTGATGTCGAAATCTTCTGAGGTCGGGGTACACGCTAGTTTGCGCTCGTTTAGAAACCGGAGTCGTTCACATGCAGAAAATGAACCTTAAAGCGAAACCTGCGACTGCCGATGTTATCGATCTGCGGACGACGTTGGAGTGGCTGAAGTCACAAGGCGATCTGATCGAAACAGACAAGGCTGTCGACCCCGATCTCGAAATTACCGGCCTGCAGAAGCACATGGATGGGGGCTGCCCGATCATTTTCAACAACGTCAAGGGCAAGCCCAATCACAGGGTGATCACGAACCTGTTCGGCGACATGAACGTGATCAACAAGATGTTTGGCTGGAAGAACGATGTCGATCGCACGCGTAAGATTGCCGAAGCATTCCGCAAGCCGCTCAAGCCAGAGATTATTTCGCAGGAGGAGGCTCCGGTACAGGAGCACGTCATACTCAACCCGGATGACGTCAACAAATACATGGTGCCTATTCGGCACACGACCTACGAATCCGAGCTTACAGTCGGCTCTGGCATCCGCTGCATCAGCTTCGATCAATTCGATGGCGGTACAGACCTCGGCTATAATCGCATGAACTTCCGCTGGGGCAACGTCGGCACATTCCAGATCTCGCCAGGCTCGCATATGTGGCAAGTCGCCAATAAGTATTACAAAGATGACAAGCCGATCCCGATCTCAATGTGCTTCGGTGTGCCGCCCGCCTGTACGCTTCTGGCAGGCGCCGGATTTGATTATGCTATCCTTCCGATGGGCTGCGACGAAATTGGCATCGCCGGCGCCGCACAAGGCAGACCCATCCGCATAGTAAAGTGCCGCACGGTGGACGCTTACACGCTCGCCGACGCGGAACTGGTGCTGGAAGGCCACATCCATCCGCGTGACCGCCGGTTCGAGACCAAAGAAGCGGAAGATGCAGGCGTCCAAGGCCGCTTCCATTTCCACCCAGAATGGGCCGGCTACATGGGCAAAGCCTACAAGGCGCCCACATTTCACGTCACCGCCGTGACAATGCGCAAACCCGAGACGAAACCAATAATCTTTGTACTCGGCGTTCATATGCTGGATGACCACAACATCGATACAACCGTCCGCGAAGCGGCAATTTTCGAGCTTTGCGAGCGACTGCAGCCCGGCATCGTGCAAGACGTTGTTATCCCCTATTCGATGACCGATTGGGGCGGCTGCATTATCCAGGTCAAAAAACGCCATCAGATCGACGAGGGCTGGCAGCGCAATTTTCTCGGCGCAGCGTTGTCGTGTTCGCAAGGTATGCGACTGGCGATCGCCGTCAGTGAGGATGTCGATCCTTATTCGATGGACGATATCATGTGGTGCCTTACCACTCGGGTGAATCCACGGACAGACATTCTGAACCCGATTCCTGGGGGCCGGGGGCAAACCTTCATGCCGGCAGAGCGGATGACGGCCGGCGAGAAACAATGGACGGCATCCAATACTCAATTTGAAGGCGGCATGGGGATCGATGCGACGGTGCCATTTGGATACGAGAAAGACTTCTTACGGCCGGTCTATCCAGTCGATCGGGTCAAGCCCGAGGATTTCTTCACCAAGAAGGACATCGAGAACGCAAAATCTCGCATGGTCGGTTGGGTCCACTCCCTGGCTCGCACTGGACGCTGAGTACTATTTGATCCCGGGAGCCCACGAAGCGTGGGTGTTCTGCGCTAAGCTGGTAGCGATCGTTTGATTGAGTTCTTATGCCTAAAGAAGCCGAGTTTGGTCCAAACCTGCTTCGACACTGGATCGATCGCAACGCGGATCGCGCTCCAGAGAAGGCCTATATTATCTCAGCTGAAGATGGCCGAACGCTTAGCTATGGGCAATTGCAGGAGCTGACCGGGCGAATTGGTGGCCTCCTAGGCGAGCGGGGTATTCGTGCCAATGATCGCATTGCATTGCTCGCTGAAAATTCGATTGAACATTTGCTCTGTTACGTCGGGGTCATGGCCTACGGCGCAACGATCTGCACCGTGCACGTTGAGACAAACCGTACTTACCTTACTGACATAGTGCCCGCCCTGAATTCAAAGCTGGCATTGTTCGATGCGAAATTAGAGCTCGATGGTGTCTTGGAAAAGCTAACGACGCCTCATCTGCCGCTCGGGGTCTTCGATGATGGTAGTGATCTCGGCTTTTTCGGCGCTGTTCGAACTTGCACAGCGACAAAGGCAGGTTTAGCAGATGCCGACCGGCACAATGATGCCTGCATTTTGTTTACGTCCGGAACCAGCGCTCGGCCGAAAGGCGTGGTGCTCTCCTTTCGCGAGCTTCTGGCCAATGTAGAGCCGACCGCGGACGGACTGGGTATGTCAGCCGATGACCGGATCTACGATTTCCGCTCGTTCAATTGGTGTTCGGCGCAGGTCTTAAGCGCTTTGGCTCCGCTCGCTCGCGGTGCGACCCTAATTCTTGGACACAAGTTTACCCGCAGCCGGTTCTTCCAATACGTGGCTGATTACGGCGTGACGATTTCGGCAGGCAATCCAACAACAATCAATATGTTGCTCAATGGCGATGACTCGGCGAGTCTCATACGGCCGACGACCTTGCGGTTCGTCATCTCAAGTTCTGCCCCGCTGCTGATCGAAGATTGCCGCCGTTTCGAAGAGCACTTTGGAATTCCCATTGCACAAAGCTATGGCTGCAGCGAAATCGGCTGGATCGCAACCAACCCAGGCGCATACCGTCGGATTGGCACCGTCGGGAAGCCATTGCCTTACCATAAGCTCGCGATTGTTAATGAGCGTGGCGAGTCGCTGCCCACCGGGGAGATTGGCCAGATCGAGGTCGGCGGCTTTTCAAATAACGAATATCGCTATATCGCTGACGATGGGACGATAAGGATTCATAGCCAGGGACGTTTCCGGACAGGGGATATCGGCTTCCTCGATGCCGACAGCTTCCTGCATATCACCGGCCGCGAAAAGGATCTGATCATTCGTGGTGGTATAAACATATCGCCGCTGGAGATCGATGCGATTCTGCTACAGCGACCCGAAATCGTTGAAGCGGCAACAGTGGGAGTTCCTGATCAGACTTACGGCGAAGAAGTCATTACGTTTGTCGTTGGCAAGCCCGGCGGTACGATCAACACAGACGATCTTTTGCGCTACTGCGGCCAAATGTTGCCCTCCTTCAAGACACCAAAACAGATCATAGTCACCACTGGTTTGCCGAAGACGGCTCGTGGAAAGCTCGATCGCAAGGCCTTAGCAGAGCAGTGGAAATCGCGAACGTCTGTTTCCGTATCTTTGCAACAACGGCCCCCTGTGGCGAGGAGAGAGGCGCAACTTTGAAGCGCAAGGAATTGTTGAAATCCGAGAGTGGCCGATCGGCTATAATCGCCGATCGCGACTCAGATTTGCCTTTTTCGAAAAGTGTCGGCTATCAAATTCGTTCCACGCACCGTGCCTTGCAGCGCTACCTGCAGCTCAAAATCGAACCGCGGGGCGTCACGCTGGGAATGTGGTACTTTTTGCGTGCGCTTTGGAACGAAGACGGGCTCACGCAGCGTGAGCTCTCACGGCGTGTCGGCACGATGGAGCCGACAACTCTTAATGCCATTTTAGCTATGGAGCGGTGCGGGCTCGTTCGCAGGGAGCGCAACAAGAAGGATCGACGTAAGTCGCACGTATTTCTAACTGCAAAAGGCCGCAAACTTAAGGATGAGCTGATTCCTCTGGCGAAAGAGGTCGTTGACACGGCTGTCCAGGGTTTATCCCCGACCGAAGTAAAAGGATTGCTCGGAGGGTTAGCAGAAATCCAGAGAAACTTGCATGCCACGATTTCACAACTTGATGAATTCGAGTCGAAATTCGTGGAATAGAGACTCGTCATCTCTGAAGAAATCGCGAAGCCAGCGAAGCTAAAACGGCACCACTAAGGGAAGAGCAAATGAGAAGAGCGACGATCGCTTGTGCAGTTGCAATACTGACATCGTTCAGCATTTCGGCTGTTAGCGCCCAAGAGAAAGTCAGATTGGCAGTAGGCCAACGCGGGAATTGGGATACTTCCGTATCGGAAATCGGTCAGCTCGCAGGCATTTTCAAGAAACACGGGCTCGAGCTTGAGATCGTCTACACGAACGGTGCAGGCGAAACCCAGCAGGCCGTGATTTCAGGCAGTGTAGACATCGGTATTGCTGCCGGCGTGATGGGCGTGCTCAGTGCCTATTCGAAGGGAGCACCTGTCCGCGTCATTAGTGCGGAGACGACAGGCGCCGGCGACCTCTATTGGTACGTGAAGGCGGATTCTCCGATCAAGTCCCTGAAGGACACCGACGGTAAGATCCTTGCCTATTCGACAAATGGTTCATCTACCCATGGCATCGTCACGGCCTTCATGAAAGAGTACGAACTCAAGGCTATACCGACTGCCACAGGCGGCCCCTCTGCAAATCTAACGGCCGTCATGTCGGGACAAATCGACGTGGGTTGGGCCGCACCGCCGTTTGGCCTTGATCAATTAGATCGCAAGGAAATCCGCATGATCGCCACGGGCAACGATGCAGATGCGTTCAAAGGGCAGACGGTGCGGATTAACATCGTCAACGCTAGATATCTCCAGGCCCACAAGGATGTGGTTGAGCGCTATATGAAAGGCTACCGCGAAACTATTGATTACATGTACAGCGACCCGAATGCGCTGAAGGTCTATGCCAATTGGCTTAAGATAAGTGAGGACAAAGCCAAGCGCACGCGCGATGGTTTCTTCCCACGCACAGCACTGGAACCCGACAAAATCATTGGACTGGATATTATCGCGAAAGACGCAGTCACTTTTAAATTCACGCCAACAGAGCTAACCAAAGGCCAACTAGACGATTTAATTCAAATTCCACCACGTTAGATCGTCAAGCATCTGCTGTTGGATGTTGCTCACGTTCGGGGTCTCCATGGTTGCGCTTGGGGCAGGCATCGCTGCCGCGAAGACTTTTGTCTATGTCTCGAACGCCGAGGACGGCGAAATCGACGGCTACTCCATGGACAAGGCTGGCGTGCTGGCGCCGCTCGGTAAGACCAAGGCCGGCAAGCTCGTCATGCCCATGGCGGTCAGCCCGGACCAGAAGCATCTCTACGCGGTCGTGCGCTCGCAGCCGCTGCGCGTCATCACCTATGCAATCGACGGCGTGACAGGCGCCTTGAAGGAAGAGGCGACCGCGCCGCTCGTCGATAGCATGCCTTATGTCTCCGTCGACAAGAATGGTCGGTTCCTGTTCACTGCCTCCTATGGAGGCCACAAAGTCGCGGTCAATCCGATCGACGCAACGGGCGTAATTACGCAGCCCGCCTTGCAGATCATCCCGACCGGAGAGAATCCGCATTCGATCATCGCTGACCGTACGAACAAATATGTCTATGCGACCAATCTCGGCAGCGCGCAGATCCTACAGTTCAAATTCGACGAAAAATCGGGCGAGCTGACGCCGAACGAGCCGCCGCTTATCAAAGCCCGTCCCGGCAACGGCCCGCGTCATCTGGCGATCTCCAACGACAACAGATACCTCTACGTTCTCAACGAACTCTCCGGTGCCGTGGCGCAATTCGCGATCGACCAGAATACGGGAGTCTTGTCGGAGGTCGAGTATGTCGGCTCCGCACCGCCGCAGACCGATCTGCAGCCGGGGCTCGCGCGCGAGGCGGTATCGACGGCCGCGACCACAGCGTCAACTACGGTCGCCGGCAGCGATACGATGCCGCACATCTGGGCGGCAGACATCCACATTACGCCGGACGGACGCTTCATGTACACGACCGAGCGCACCAACAGCACCATTTCGCTCCTGTCGATCGCGCCGCGCACGGGCAAACTCACCTATCTCGCTTCCTACGCGACCGAGAAGCAGCCGCGCGGCATCAGGCTCGACAAGACCGGATCGTATCTGATCGCCGCCGGCGAAAAGTCGAACAAGGTGTCAGTCTACAAGATCGACAAACAAACAGGCGCCCTGACGCTCGGCGGTCGCTATCCCGTCGGCCATGCCGCCAACTGGGTCGTTGTCGTCGACCGACCTTGATACAAT
>Ga0207859_1000183_pt1 | contig 8845 bp, 6 predicted proteins | sample LuqExpMetageno25_FD_187783 | JGI IMG/M metagenome (GOLD analysis project Ga0207859, IMG submission 187783) | Tropical forest soil microbial communities from Luquillo Experimental Forest, Puerto Rico - Sample 25 (SPAdes) | ecosystem: Environmental > Terrestrial > Soil > Tropical forest ...
AGTCTCCTAATTCAAAGATAGTTATCATTGGCAGCAACAAAGACGGTTTACCAATCATACTTGGCAATGTTGACAGCCCGTCAACACAAGCGCAGCAAGCTGGCCCCACAGCACGACCTCCTGCCGATCAAACGCCGCCAGGTGCCTCACCAGAGACGCCTGGATCACCATCTAACCCAGTCCAATCAAAGCAAGAACCACCAGTGGCATCATCGAACCGAAACTCACAGACGGAGCCCGAGAAAAGCGCTGCCGCTGCCTCTCCGACAGGCTCCGGTGGGCCGGATAAGCAGTCGAATTCTTATATTCCGTTGGACCTTTCCAACATCAAGTCCGTCATTGATCGGATCTCCCGACCGTTACGCTCAAATGAAACACCGGCTCCGGGGTCACCGCCGAAGCAATAGTCAGGAAGCGTAACGTAGCTCTCATGGGATCGATTACCTAAACCCCCGGGTGGCCCATAGCGTCACCTTTCGAATTGCCATCCGGTCCAGAAATCGGCCATCATCGCAGATCTAGCCTAGCAATCGTGACGAGACCATAGGACGCAATCGGGGACGGTAAAGTGAGCAACGCGATTGATTCAGCAAGCAAAAGTTCGAATGAACCGCGATTTTCGGGAAGTCGCTTCCGCGGATTGGCAACCAGTGCGGTTGTGGTCCTGTGTGCGCTAATAATCGGTTACTTACTCGGACTCCTCTCCGGTCGCAGTTACCTGCTGGCAACGCGCGCACTGCTCCAGCAAACTCAATCTGAAAATCAGAGCCTCAAAAGCGAAAATGTTGATGCTAATGCAAAACTGGCCGAGTTCGAGGCTAACCTTACTAATGTTCGGGCCGCATTGGAGGCGCTGACTCCCAAAAAGAACGCTTACAACCTTACTCCTAATCAGTCGTTGATCGTTGCCGATGGCCGCTTAACCATCGGATTGGTTGGCCCTCCGGCAAACGAAAGTGTCAAGATTAACGTCAATGGAAACCAGCACTCAGCGGCTCCAGGGGACGTTATCAGGATCGCACTTGATCCTGCAACAAATTGCCAAGTCAGCGTCCAATCCTTTGACATGTTCAATGCCGTCGTCACCGCCTCATGCGCGGGAACAAAAGCTCAGTAAATTTGATTGGCCAACTATTCGTTGAGGTACACTCTCAGAAGCAAATCGGATTAATTTTCACAGAGCGAATTCCAACTTTCAAAGAAAGCAGCGCTGAGGGCAGGGTCAGCATGGAGTTGCTTTTGTCCATCATTTTTTTAGAACGTCGCTCGACCGTATCATTGATACCTTGGTGCATGTGTGCACCAGAAGGCGAGTGCGTCTAAAAAGCGCTGATGGTGCCTTATGGGCTGCTGAAGAAATCACAGCCAGCGAGGGGTGTGACTAATCCCAAATTAGAATGTTTGGCAAAGTTCCATCGACCTGACGCAAGCATGCGTAGCCTACCCCAGCGAGACCGCGAAATAGCCCCAAATTGAAACGCCTGTTACCGCTGTTCCAACGGTAATCGCCGACAGATTTTGCGTTTTGTAAAACTGCCGACAAGCGTCTTGAAGCAAGCTCATTTAGATCACGCCTTCTGAGGGTGACACCAGCTTCGCGTAGGAGTTCGATGCTGCCGAGAGCGCCGCAGCAAAGAGTGTCGACAAGGCCAGGCCAACCATTCGTGGTACCCTCCACGGCTTTTTGAATATCGCTTGTCATTAGGTTCCTGTCTATCTGTCCTTGGCGCGCGGTTGCAACTCGTGCGAGTCCAATGCCGGGCGCACCGTGACACCACTGACATGTCCAAGATGGCTCTTCACCAGTGCGCATATCCGGCCAATTGTGATGATCTTCGTCATAACTAGAATTTTCGAACGCTATGCATTCCAATGCGGCGTTCGAGAACCGCTCTTGACCCGTGACTGCGGACAGCGATGCAAGTGCATAAGAAAATCCCGCTGCTCCATGTGACATTCCATTAAGTGCTTGTTGGCTGAAAGCCTGAGAGCTCCAACTGCGACGACCCTTTTCACCCATCCGACTTTGATTCAGTAAGTGCTCGCCGCACTTTAGGGCACGGTTCAGCACATACTCAGAGTTGCTATCGCGATATAGACGAAGCAGACAGAGCACTGCACCCGCGGAGCCGCCAATCACATCCAACTGTTTGTCGGCCGCTATGAGATCATCAGTAAACAATTCCGCCACGGCATGAGCGTCCACCAGCAAGTCTCTATTTTGCAAAAGCTTCGATATTATGGTGAGCGCGTACACGATGGAGCCCAGCCCATTGCCGGCTCCTATGCCTAAAGAACGTGCGATATGCGCTGCGTTTCGGCTTTTAAGATTGTTGCGAACCTGCGCGATTGCGGCCAAGGCAAGCTCACCTGAAGGGCTGCAGCCCGTAACCGCGGCATGCGCAGCAAGGAAGGCTCCGATGCCGGAATTACCGTTGTAGAGATCTGGGCCAAGGCATACGAGTTGGAAAACGTCCGCATCTCCCAGCCAGTCGAGGCCGATCCAGGCAGCACCGGTCCCGCGGCGAATCGCATAATCAGCTAACTCCTTGGCGATCCTGTTGGCTTCCGCGATGTAATCCTCCTTGGCCACAGCAGGAGTATTCGGATCAAGGATCACGGCCTCGGTTTTTGGGCGGTCGGACCTCGAAAGGGAGCTTGTATTCTGCTTAATAACTTCAATCTGCCAGCCAATTTCTTGCTCGCTGAAGTCATGAAGGCGAGCCCGAGCGCGATCAAGGCCAGCGGGCGAACGAGCTGAAAGTAAAAACCCCGTCGCATCGCGTATTTCGTTTGTATCACTCGCTGAGAGAAAATGTGGCACGTTCAATGATATGAGCGCGGAACGTTCAGCGCGCTGCAACGGCCAAAGGGAGTCTGTATCTGTTTCCCAGTCTGCAAGCCTTGCTATGAAATCTGCTTGGGAGGACCAGATCACCCCATCATCCATTGTCTGGTGATTTTTCAAGCGTTGAAGCAACATGTGGTAGAATCGGGTGGGCCTGATAACTTTTCGAACAGACGCGCCCGCAAAGCCTTCGAAAAGAGTGTCCTGTTTTCCTCTCTCCATATAGGAGAGTAAAAATCTGGCGTAATTCTCGAAACCAGTAATGAAATCATCGATATGGTCCGCAAATTTGGCATAGACACCGTCCACATGTGGTAAATTCGTATTTGAAGCATCGATTTGCTTCGTCCTCGTCGGACGCATCTCGTCCGTGTTTATATGTAGCCATGTGATTCTTGTACTCACACTCCAGTCGGCGGTCATTCCACCAATGGCAAAGATTTTGTTTTCAGGAGATCGCCCGTACGTTGGAAGGAGTCCAACCATCATGACAGAGTTGGCGAGTTTTTGTTTGGCGGCCTCTGCCGCTTCTGCTTCAGGATCAGCGGCTTCGTGATCCTCGATCATTGAATGAAAAATTGTTTCCAGATCAATTGGAACCGGGTGATCTCCAGCAGCAATGATGTTTTCTTGATGCATGTCAGCTGCCGCAAAGCAATGGAAAAGCGCAAGCCAAGCGCCAGCGCGGCGAAAAAACTCTTGGCAGCCCTTTTGGTTGGCGCATCCACTATGACGGATGAATTCGGTCCAACCATAGCCATCACGCGCGATCGCGCGTACCGCTCTTAATTGGACCGGAGCGGTTGCCCGGTTTAACCGCTCGATCAGGTTCTGCCAAGCAACGTCGACTCGCAGATCCTTTGGCTTGTAAAGAATCTGCGAGCCATCCAGGAAGCTAACTATCTGTACCGAACGACCGCCATTGTGTGGATCGGCGACGTCGCTTTCAACTCTAACAATTGTGGGATTATCGCAGGCTGGGAGAAGCTCGCGACAAACAGAGTCGATATCTGCGTTGAGTCGAACAATCAATTCGCGCGATGAATCGATCCACTGTCTCGTTATCGTAGCTATCAACCGCAAAAGAACAGGTTTGTTTTCAAATAGCTTGCGAAAACCGCCCGCCTTCATCTCGGCGACGAATCCGTCGTAGAGTGATGTGGAGCCGCGTTGCGGCGCAGATGCGTCGGATATTTTTTCGCTTGCCTTTCGCAGCTTAGCGAACAGTTCATATAGTACCGGCGCACAGAGCGCGGACAGCTGCCTGAGAAGCGAAATGCGAAGACTGGCGCGGGCAGATTGATTGAGGTTACCGGGCGTTCCCTTTTCCGAATAAAGGGAAATTTCCGCTTTTCGTACTAGCGGCAGAAACAGGTGCTCGAACGGACAAGTCTCGTGGCCGTCGGGTTCAATTTCATCATTGGTTGCGCTTTGCAGCGCTTGCTCTATCCAGATTGCGTCGTTGACCCATATCGGCCATGGCGCGGCGCTGTTCCGGCGAATGGTCGCAAATCGTGCCAATACATGGCCGAGCGATAACGCGTCTCTATTCAGCCGCTGCTCAAACAATGACCAATCACCACTGGCGCACGAGCGACACCAAGCCGCGAGACGCCGGGCAGCCGAATCCGCATTGGTTTTCTGACCCGGCAACGGCTCGAACTCGTCGGAGACCACCTCATCAATTGTGGCGCTGCGGATTATCAATCGCTGGTAGAAATCATCCATCATCCGCTCCAACGGCCCTTTCATCTCGTTGGTGGGGAGCTATTCAAGAACTCCTGCCACCATTCCTCTTGCTGCTGGGCGTTTGCCGGTGAACAGAAGGCGGCCTTCGAGGCAGTTGTCTGTGCCGATCATACGGCAGAACAGCAGGCAAGCGATAGCGATTTATCTTGATAAATCAAATATCTAACGCGGTTATCGGAAACGTTTGATGGGCCCCCCTCTGCATTGACTTTGTATGCCGCGCATTGGATGATGATTATATGGCGTTGGGATGGGGGCTATCGATTTTCCAACCGCTTACCGGAATTGCCCGCGCCGCTGGCGAACGAAAGGAATGAAGCCATGAAGGACCTTGCTTTAGAACAACGAGAAGAAGAAATCCTCAATTTCGAAGTTTCCGACGAGGCGTTGGAGACGGCTGGGGATGCAAAGAACCAGAACGCCTTCACTCTGGGGGCCTGCACCGGTCTATCTGTTTGCCCAGGCTGATTGGTTCATCGAACTGGCCTCTTCTTTTTGTCGCTGACGGCCTGAGTCACACCGGCTTAACGAGGCGCCCCGCAATTCTGGCGCCTCGTTATTATTTTAGCTTCAGTTTTCGCTTGATTGCTGGTTAGACGCTGGAAAAGCGTCTCGCGGGCGTACGGCACGCATGCTAGCTAAGCGTAATCGTCCTGTTTTGCGCTGCAGCGAAGAATGTTTGCGCTTTTTTGCCAACCAGCGGAAAGCGTATAGTTTAGCAACGCTCCACGCTCCACGCTCCCGCATTCGAGCATCATTCCGAGTAACTAGATGAATCGTCGATCCCTGCTCACCTCTGCGTTGGTCTTACTTGCGAATCGATTGCCGCTGCCCGGTTGGACAACTGCCGCTGAAGCAGGAGTTACCAGCGGGGAGTGGCGGCACGGCATCTCGCCGTTCGGAGACCTGAAATATCCGCGAGGGTTTAAGAAATTCGACTACGTCGACGCGAACGCACCGAAGGCTGGATCAGCATGGCAGATTGCGCTTGGCACCTTTGACAATTTCAATCCGGTGGTAGCCGGAATTAAAGGCTCGCTCGTTCTCGGCATCGAGAATACTCACAGCACGCTATTGGTATCTTCGCTTGACGAAGTATCGAGCGATTACGGGCTGCTTGCCGAGGCGGTCAGCTATTCCGCTGATTTTTCGTCAATTTCATTTCGGCTCCGGCCGAACGCGAAATGGCATGATGGCAAGCCCATCACAACCGATGACGTGTTATTCTCGTTCGAGGCATTTAAGAAATTCAATCCCCAAGCGGCGGTGGAAGTTCGACAGATCGTCAAAGTCGAGAAAACCGGCGATCGCGAAATTACCTTCATGTCCGATAGGCCCGCTAGCCGCTCATTGCCGCCACTGCTTGGCCATCTTGCGATCCTTAGCAAGGAATGGTGGGAGGGCACCGACAAGGATGGTAATGCCCGCAATATTGGGCAAACAACACTAGAGCCGCCGCTTGGCAGCGGACCCTATCGGATCAAGGAGTTCTCGCCTGGTCGCTCTATCACTTATGAACGCGTTAAGGACTACTGGGGTGGGGACCTGAACGTGAATATCGGTCGCGATAATTTCAACGAGCTGCGATTTGAGTATTTTCGCGATGCGACGGTTGCGATTGAGGCGTTCAAGGCAGACTCGCTCGATTGGCGTATTGAGAATAGTGCGAAGAACTGGGCGTCTGCTTACGATTTTCCGGCGGTCGGTGAAAAGCGCGTCATTTTAGAGGAATTTCCGATCAACAATGTCGGCATAATGCAGGCCTTTGCCTTCAACATTCGCCGAAGCAAGTTCAAAGATCCCCGGGTTCGTTTGGCGTTCAACTACGCGTTCGACTTTGAGGAGATGAACAAGCAGCTTTTTTTCGGACAGTACAAGCGCGTTGCCAGCTATTTCGAAGGTACTGACCTTGCCGCTACAGGACTGCCGACCGGGCGCGAACTCGAATTGCTCGATATGGTACGAGACAAAGTTCCGCCCGAAGTATTCCACAAAGCCTATTCAAATCCGATCAACGGCAACCCTTCGGCGGTGCGCAATAATCTGCGTGAAGCCTTGAAATTGTTTAGCGAGGCAGGTTTCGAGGTCCGTGACCAACAACTTGTCGATGCAAAATCCGGCGAACCTTTCGAAATCGAACTGCTCGGCAATAACGCGCTCTTCGAGCGGGTGTTCCTTTTCTACAAACCGTCGCTTGAGCGGCTCGGCATAACGGTATCGGTGCGCACGGTCGATGCGGCGCAGTACGAGAATCGGCTGCGTGGCTGGGATTTCGACATTATTACATACGCCTGGGGAGAAACATTGCTGCCGGGAACGGAGTTGCGCGGGTACTTTGGATCGCAAGCGGCGGATCAGCCGGGCTCGGAAAATGTGATTGGCATTAAAAATGGCGCGGTGGACGCCTTGATCGAACAAGTGATCTTGGCCACGAACCGCAAGGATCTGAACGCCGCCGCCAAGGCGCTAGACCGTGTGCTACTGTGGAACAATTTTCTTGTACCACAGTGGGCCTTTGGCAAATTGCGTACGGCACGCTGGGATCGCTTCAGCCGTCCCGCTCAACTGCCTAAATATGGCATGTCAGCTTTCCCTGCGCTCTGGTGGTGGGATGAGAGTAAAGCGACAAAAGTCGGCGGCCGGCGACAGTTCCAGCAGGGTGAATAGGTCCGCCCCCCAAGACTTATGAGACCGTTTCGGACTTCACCTCGCGTTTTTTGGCGGTTGGTGTCGGGGCGGCCTTAGATCGCGCGTTCCATGCATCACTGTGTGCTCTGATAAATTCACGATAGTTCGGAGGGTCGAAATCAAGAAGCGTTCCCCCCGACGAGAAGTGCTGAATGAAAGCTAAGCCGATTGCGTATGTGGCGCCCATAGAAAGCGCGGGCATTGTCAGTGAGCTGACAGTGGTTCCAAGGATTGGTAGGCCCTTCATTAGGCTGGCGACTCCGATCGCGCCGCTCGCGGGGAGCATTGAACCTGCTAGACTGGCGACAAGCGCTTTGCCACGGTTTTCAGAAAATGCGACGTCGTAAATCTGTGAGATGCGCCTCAGCATTTGTAACTGAAGGCCACCAACGGCAGCGAGGTCGACAAACGGAATGGGAAGAAGTCCCGCTACTCCAGACCACAACGCAAAGCGTTCAACCAATTTGGCAGCTTGGGCGCGGCGCGCGTCACGTGCAACTTCGATCTTACGGGGAGAGGCCGCCCTTTTTGTCGTGACTAGTTCTTTTTGGGCGGTCTCCACACTTTTCCGCGCGACTCCTATGGTATCCGCAGATTTCCCGCTCGATTGAGATTGGTTTTGCTGTGCTACCGGGGCCGTGGTCCCGGTGGCGCTTTCGTCCTCAATCGGGACTATCGGTTTCGCGGTAACAGGCCTGATCGCTTTCGGCAGCTTTTTCTTGTTCACGGTCAGGCTGCCTGCTGGACACTTACAATGCCGTCGATTTCGTCAGCTATCCCGGCGATTTCTCGGGCGGCAACTCCCGAGTTCTCGATTAAATTGGGTGTTGCGCCCCAAAGCGCAGCCTCCGCGTAGATGACCCGATTGGTCATCTCATTCTTGAGGACCGGGAACCCTGCGTCGATCAATTCAGCGCGGATATGCTTTGCGATAACGGAATCGCGTGTCGTCTGCGTTAACACACAACGAAAGATCGGACGCTGGCTATTTGTGTCATCGATGAGAGAATTGAGCGTATCCAACATTCGATCAATATCTAGGGGCGATGCCTTGACCGGAACAAGCAGAAAGTCGGCTGCGGCGATGCATGCTAACGTGGCTCGAGAGCGAAAACCCGGTGTATCGATAATAACCGGACGACCTTCACCAGCAATATTTTGCGCGGTCCTCCATGCGGTTTCTGTTGCGTCCTCCATTACATTGACGCCACCTAGTGCCCGCTCGCGTGAAGCCAGTCGCGCGACGGAGCGCTGGGGATCAGCATCGATGATCGTTGGACGACGACCGCTGAGATGCCAATGAACGGCCAAGCAGCTGGCAAGAGTACTCTTGCCGCTGCCACCTTTCATGGTCGCAACTGTGATGATCTGCCTCATCCCCACACCCCGGTGTCTCTCGCTGCTGGTGGGCGAATCGCTTGAATCAGATCTTATCGGATTTTTACCCGTGATTCTTCATCTATTGCGGGCCGTACGGTGAGGGAAACGTAGGGGCTTTCCCGCCCCAATGCACATGTCATGCGGGCGCCTTCCGCCGGCGGGAGTTCGTCAGCCCCCCAG
>Ga0207859_1000191_pt1 | contig 8425 bp, 10 predicted proteins | sample LuqExpMetageno25_FD_187783 | JGI IMG/M metagenome (GOLD analysis project Ga0207859, IMG submission 187783) | Tropical forest soil microbial communities from Luquillo Experimental Forest, Puerto Rico - Sample 25 (SPAdes) | ecosystem: Environmental > Terrestrial > Soil > Tropical forest ...
ATGTGAAGGAAAAGTTGGCAAAACTCGCCGTCCAGCCGATGCCCATGACGCCTGTCCAGTTCGACGAATATGTCCGCAAGGAGCTCGAGCAAAATGCGGCAATCGTAAAGGCCATCGGCATCAAGCCTCAGTAACAATAGGAGAAGCAGCTGTACCGGGCGCGCGTGCATATGGTGAGTCAGCCGTATGGCGCCGCGAATTGAACAGTGCTTGTCACATCAGCCTCACATCGCTGGTTCATCAGGCGATCTTGAGGCTCTGTCACACAGCAATCCAACTTCATTGTGTAAAGGAAATGCCGATGATCGTCGATTTTCAGCACCACTTCACTCCACGTGAATTGTTTAAAGAGGACCTGGGCGACAAGCTCATCGTTACTTTTGACGAGAGTGGCGCGCCGAGCTACACGTCACATAAATTGCTATATGATCTTGATGAACACATTAGAATGATGGATTTGGCCGGCATCGATGCCGCTTTCCTCACAAGCGCTGCAGGAATGTGCGCCAATCTCGATCGTTCGAAATTTATCAATGACAAGGCCAAGCAAGCCGAGCGCGACTACCCAGGGCGTTTTATTGGTGCCGCCCATGTCCATCCACTCGGCGGTCCAGACGCCTTCAAGGAGCTAGCGCGGTGCACGTACGAACATGGCTTTCCGGGTGTGGTAATCACGTCGGAAGTCGATGGACTATTCCTTGATGCCCCGGAGTTTGAATCATTTTGGACCGAAGTCGAGAAACTTGGGCTGTTTATTTTTGTTCACCCAGCGCTAAAGCTGAATTTCCCGCAGCAGTTCGATGCTTACGATACGGCGCGCTCCGTCGGACGAGAGTTTTCGCTAATCATGGCTACGATCCGCCTAATCAATAGTGGAGTTTTCGACCGGCATCCATCGCTCTTGGTGCACATGGCGCACCTCGGTGGCGGCATCGCTTCCATGCTTGGCCGCATCCGCAGCTATCAAGACAAGGACTTTTGGGGTTTGCGTGGAAACGCCAAGCATGGTCGAACTTCATTGAATGACTTCGATTATTACTTGCGCACGAAGTTCATGTTCGACACGGCCGGTTTCTGCGGAGCCATTGGTAGCATTAAGACAGCGTTAGTGGAGATTTCGGCCGAACGTCTGATCTTCGCCACTGACTATCCGCAAGAAATTCGCGGGCGCGAGGTGGTGCGCGATTTTGTGAACGACATGCGTAAATTAGGATCTGTCGGCGACAGGATTTTGTCTGGCAATGGCGATGTGCTGTTACGAAGAAGGGCTACGCGGTGATCCCATAACGCACCTCTCACGCCGGCCGGGCGACCTAGCACAACAACTAAGTCGCCCGGCATTAGACAAAACATTCGAGGAACTGGACGGCTCTCAGACGAGCCTTAAATCACGCCTCGACTGCCGGATCGCGCGGTCATCCGATTTAGCATGCGCTGGCTCTGCTACGGTCTGCGTCTGCACCGACGCCGGCAATTGCAGGACCGTAGCGCGCTGTCCTTCGCACAGCTCCGTGACGCGGACGATTTTTCCATCGGGGAACTCCAGCGCGTCATGATGTGTGTCTGGCTTATCTACATTGATTTGTCTAAAGCGCGCGACCTTCTGTTTGAGACGGCGATGCCGCATGAAGGGGAATAATGCATAGCGCTTGACGTCGCTCTCGAATGCCAACTCGGTCCCCGGCCGCAGACAGACGGCCACGTCCGGACATCCAACCTCGGCGAAACCGCGCGTCAGCGAGTTCCGAAATCGAGTCGAAATTAGCTGGTCGCCCACGCGTGCCGGACGCGACGCGACATGGTGAAGGCTATAGTCGCACATGATCAAAAGCTCCCTGTTGCTGCGAACAGCCGGGAACATCCTTTGATCCAAGTGCCAGAGATCAGCTTGGGTCCGGGATCTCCCGGATGTCACGCGATCCTGTCGGGATGCTAGCGGTATTCCCAATTGCCGGGAAGCGGATATTTTGTGCTGAGCCGCCGCGGCGATAGGCATCGCCAGGCAATCAGGCGGCGCGTTTCCAATCGATCACGACGGCGATCCAAGCATGCTGCTCGAGATCGAGACGTAGCTTATACGGCGCCCAGCCCCTCTCGCGCAGCTGCATGGCCACGTCCGCCGCGTCGGCCGTTCCGGGCACGGTGAACCTGGCGCTGAGGCGCCCTTTCGGGGTATCAATATAGACACGGCGACGACGCCGGGACATCAGGTCCAAAAAATTGCTGTATCGTGCGCGCTCGGCGCCGTCGGCAACCGGTCGCAGCATAGCTGTCGAATACGAAGAGAACCGGCGTCGGGCGGTCCCGAGCGGCCTAGCGCGTATATGGGGTGGGCTAACAAAATTCCAAGACGTGATGTGGGCTATCGAAGCTGACGCGCGACAAAAAGGCCGCCGCTGGGGGGTGCGGCGGCCTCAAAGGTGACAAGGGCTGGACGACAAGCCCTTGTCTGCATGCGGCAGAGATAGTTCTGCAGGGAACTCATTCAAGGTGGCACACCACGCGCTGACGGCATCCGGAAGCACGTCACCTATGATGATAAAGTGCCGATTGTATTTTCCGGCATGAACGCCGGCGAAACCCCATCTCCTGCCAAGCGGTTGGACTTATTCGCTCCTTCAATACCGAGATTTTACGTGCCAAGGCGCACCGCTGAACTTGTAAATGCCTTGTCGACCGGTTCTTGAATGATGTTCAGGACGAAGCCCGCGATTATGGCAATGATGGCGGCGGAAATGCAGGCAACGATGAAGGCCTTCATGTCTTGCGCCTCAGGCGTCACACTGGCGCTGACCGGTCACCGCCGTTCTCCAAATCCTCGTCGTTCCTTCGAAGTAGCCGGACAACAGCGTAAGCCACGAGGCCGACGAGCGGCGGGACGACTACCATGATCAGCAATTCGCCCATGACTGGACACTCTCTAGGGCGGGCGGAAGCTTAGGGCTGTTTGCGATTATGCGCCATGCCCCCAACGTGACGCGATGACGCGTGCTGCAATGCACAAATTCTACTGCAATGCATCTTTCGCCGGTCGTCGCCGATCTTCGCATTAATCGCGTTGTGGTGTCGCGCAGTGGCTACCCCCATATTGGAGCAGCGACCCTTCGAGACGCATCGAAGAAACGTTCCCGGCACGAACTGCTGGCTCCGCGATAGATCAGGCTCAGGAGTCGCATGTCTGACCACGCCACACTCCGCTAGTTGCTGGACGATTGACCCGCAAGGGCCTCCGACTGCTGGTGCGAGGCTCGCTTGAGCTGTGGCAGACAGCTTTGTGAACTCGCAAAATCCCAGCGTTCAGGCAAGACGCGTATAGCTCCTGCTATCGTTGAGTGCTTTCATTCACCCCAAAGGCCGACGTTTGCTATCTTGACTGCCCAGCCGCAGCCTCCGATCCTCATGCGCCAGCATAGTGGACATACCCGCTGAACCACTTCGCCACCGAGCGCGATTAGCGCAGTGGAAGGGGATCACAGTGAAGAGTGAAGATACGAGATCGCTGAATCGGCGCGAGTTTGCTGGATATTGCACAGCTCTGAGCGTGTCGTTGACCGCCGTCAGCGCAACGACTGCGGCACTATCAGGTGCATCGGCACTTGCCGCTAGCTTGGCTTCAAACGGCCTAGGGCGCACCGTAAAATTCCACGATGGCACCATCGTCCCGGCACTCGGTCAGGGCTCCGCGCGTCTAGGACAAGGAAGACATCCGGAAGCTATTGAGGAAGAAGCGCTACGCACAGGCCTTTCGCTCGGCATGACGTTGATCGACACGGCGGAGATCTATGGAAACGGCCGCGCCGAGAAATTGATCAGCCATGTGATTGCCGGTCAGCGTGATCACGTATTCATAGTCTCCAAGGTCTGGCCTAGTCACGTGCCGCGAAACGGTATTGCACGGGCTTGCGAGGCGAGCCTTGCCCGTCTCGGGACTGACTATCTCGATCTCTACCTGTTGCATTGGCCAAATGGGGTTACCGACCTCGCCGGCGTTGTGACGGCGTTCGAAAATCTGCGTTCGGCGGGGAAGATTCGCGCGTGGGGCGTGTCCAACTTCAAGGTCAATGACATGGAAGATCTTTTCCGTGTTCCGCAAGGCGATCGCTGCGCGACTAATCAGGTCCCGTACAACCTCGGCGACCGCGGCATTGAACGTGACCTGCTACCGTGGTGCGAGCGGCACGGTTTGCCGGTGATGGCCTATTCACCGCTCGGCGGCCCAGGCTCCGACCTGCTGCGCGATCCTACGCTTGCCCGTATTGGTGCGGCACACGCTTGCTCGGCGGCCGCTGTTGCGCTGGCCTGGACCATGCGCGGTGGCAAGGTCATTGCAATTCCCGAATCCGGCGTGGTGGCGCATGTAAAGGAGAACGCCGTGGCGCTCTCACTGACACTGACATCGGAGGAACTTCAAATATTGGATGCAGCGCATCCATCGGGCGGCCGCTAGACCGAAGTGCCTTATCGGTTGCTTGGAAAAATCCGCGCGTGGCCCAGCGATATTTGTATCTATGCGGCCACCTGCTGAAAACGGACGGTGGTCTCAAACGCATAATCGCACGCTTCGCATTTCCAAAGGTGCCGCACTGAGTTTTTGTCGCGGTATTCCGACCATTCGGGCAGGTAAAGTGCCTCGCCGCATTGGGCGCATTCGATCATGGGGCGCGAGCGGGTGGCAGTGGTCGAACGAAAGGGCATAAGGTGTTCCTCCGGCGAAGCGGCCGCACGTTTGACGAGCAGCGTTTGAGTGGTTTTGAGAACTCAGAACAGTAATGAATCAGGACTGCTTACTTTTTTCTTACCGCTTCATGGCTAAAAGGTGATTCTTTCGGGGACTTTGGGCATTTCAAGAAAGACTCGTATTTTGCTGCAGTCCTTGCGCCGGTTCTGGTCCGTCGAACACTTGGATCAAGATACCCCAAGCGCCGGCGCCCTGCGGATCACCTGATGTGTGCATATAGTGCCACCCCGGAGCTTACCTCTATTCGGCGTGCATCAACTTTTGGTCAATCCAAAAGCTTGGCACGTAACTTGCTGCTCAGATTTGTCGCTAGTGCGCGCGTTCGAATCAGGGAATTCGATCCATGGATGGCAAACTGGCGCTCATGTACTTTGTAATCATCGCTCTGGGATCATTTTTTTATGCGAACGATGAAAATTTTGACCGGGTCAAACATGTATTGGCTGCTCTGATGACGCCCGCGGTTGAGGTGGCGCGGAATAACTTTTGAGCAGATTGAACAACTTTGAGGCAGTAAGTTCGGTTATACGCGAATCAAAAAGTCTCGCGTCGCTGCCGGACGACTTCTTCGTAACTTGCATTGGCCGGCCAGGCCAAAAAAAGAGGGCCGCACGAAGCGACGGCCCTGCAAGTCGGGAGGAGATATCATTAGGTAAAGCAAGAACGGTGCCAATCCGAATAAGTTTGCGCAGCGCAGCGAGTTGTGGGTGATCCAAACAACCTCGGGTCGGTCAAATCAAATAATGAAAGAGTTTACAGGTAACGGCGGTAGATAGCCGGACGTCGGTAGCGCGGATCAGAATTTTGCAATGCTACCACTAAGCATCCTGATGCAATTGACCGCGACCGATCCAAACCCGATTGGACATTCGCGTCAAATAATCCGGCCTTGATCTACCCGTAATCCGTGCTAGCGCTTCGTAGTAGGGTCCAACATACCTCAAACGTCGCGGCAACATTGTGTATATTCGTTGAGCCCACTGGATAAATTTTTGCGCTCGGCGTTGTTCGGAGGGGCCATAATCTAAACCGAATCCTTCTCGTAGTGCCGGCGGAAGCAGTGCGGCCGTTAGTGCCCTGTATGACCTTGGAACAGGAAACCAGAGATCGGTACCAGCAAGTAGCCGATGCGCGATCGCTCGGGCCGAAGCGGTTATAGTTAAAGTGTCGGAATGCACCATCTGCTCGAAGTAATCTGAAAAAGACTTCCAGTTGGGTGGGAGATAAGCTTGCGGAATTCCAAAAAAGGCCGCAAAGAGTCGATTGTCGGCATAATATTGATCGCGCATGTCAGATGGCGGCGGTGGTAACACCAGCTGGTATGCGATAAGAGCGGTATCGGTCAGCGTAGACCATACCCACCGCAGTGCCGGCAGCGAGTTCGCGAAATAGGCGGAGCCCGCGGCGAAAGGACCCGCTGCATATGGAATCGTGCCGTTTATTGCGTCGTGCCGATTGTACAGTTGACGAGCCTCGCTCAGGCTGTCTTCGAGACTTCCAAAAACTAAATTGAAAACGATGCCAAAGGTGCGATGAAAACGCCCAATTGGATCCGCAAAAGTTCGGGAGTGTTGTTCGATAGCTTCCGCAACCCACGGATGCGCCAATTGAAGAAGTAGAGCGCGGCCAGCGCCGAGGAAGATTGCAGCCTCGCGGTCAACACGCCATATTGCCGTTTGAGGACCAAAAATACCCAAATGTGAATTCACTGCAGCTGCCCGCACCAAGTTCAGTTCACGCTCAAGCCCTTCGGCGGTAACCATTTAGAACTTTGCACGGTCACTCTTCGAGTTCATCGTAGCAGTGCTATTTGCTGAGTTTGTCATACGAGCACGGAGGCGGCGTGTCGGCTAGGAGGATGCCAGCAAGTCTGCAGGCGATTTAGACGGCCAGGAACGTGCCCACGACGGATCAATAGGAGGGGACTCCACTCATGGCCGCCAGCGCCAATCTTCACTGGTCTTGCGTCGAGATACGATGATCGTTGCGAGCATCGTCGTTGCCACGACAATCAAACATACCACTTGATAGACGCGGCGGTCAGGCCATTTGTTAACCTCGGTTATGGTCGCGACAAGAATCGAACCCATGGTGACTGCCATCGAGCCAAGTGTAAGAAGCCATCCCTCCCACGTTACAGGCGTCGCGCCGTAGCCGAAGGACTTCGGGCGAAACCAGTATCGCTCTTTCATTGCGGTTTCCTCCCAGCTTACGCGTCCAGATGTTTCCCGCTTTAAGGTTTTGGCAACCCGTCAGAATAACCGATGTCATTATCGGACAACTCGATGATGACTCACAAACCGCTCGGCCATCGTGCTAATCCTCGGCGCCAGCCTTTGCATGCGAGGGAGAGCCAGCTTCGCCTGGCACGAAATTTGTATTTGCCGAAGCTTCTATCGATCAAATGTCAGTTGCGCAGAGGGAAATCGTTCCGCTGCAGGAAAACCCTGAACTGCGGGAATGGAAACAGGCGCGCAAGAATTACTTAAAAATCCGTGGCGTCAGCTGTCACTGATGGCGTCACACTTAGATTGGCTCCTTCCGTTGGTTAATTTCCATTAATTTAAAAAAGTATGACATTTTTATTTCTTACTTACTGGGGTGTGGTAGCTGTGTTTACAAACGAGCATATTTATGCGCGGCGTTGCGACAAAATTAGCCCTGCTGACGTTGATGGTCGCTGCTCTGAGCGCATCGCTACTCATCACCTTAAAATCGCTGACCAATCCTTCGGCGGCGCAAGAAGACGCGTACGTGATTCTTTTACGCCATGGCGATGCACCCGGCCGAAGTGAACCTCGCGGATTTAGTCTCGCTGATTGCGATACGCAACGCAGTTTAAGCGACAAGGGGCGAGACGAAGCGCAGCAAGTTGGCGAGCTATTACGCGCGCAGCGCATCAAGGTCACCAAAATACTAACGTCAAGATGGTGCCGCGCACGCGAAACAGCCCAACTCCTGCAATTGGGCGCTATGGAAGATGCTCCTGCCTTTGACAATCTTGAGTTTAATAAGCAGCGCGCGGCCGAATTGCTTGATGAAGAGCGCAACTTGATCGAATCCTGGCATGGGCCCGGCGTTCTCCTTATCGTGACTCACGGCAGCAACATCCAGGCGCTAACCGGGATTCATCTTGAGCAGGGCACGATGATCGTGGCCAAGCCACAAGAACAAAACAGCGTATTTCTGCGCTTCGACAAGTTTTTTTTGCAGAACACACCATCCTGGTTTTTGTCTGACGCAACCGAGATCCGCAAAGTCCCCGATGCTGCTATCGCAGGCACGGCAAAGCCTATCACCCCCGGGCACTTCCTGTTAGTTTTGTAAATCATTACTCTAATTGTCCATAAGATCATGGACGGGTGGGGTCCTCCCAGCCGCCTCCGCAGCCGGCGCTGTCCTGGCGCAGGATTCCGGCGCAGGTCACGCCTTCGTCTGGCATGGTGATCACAAGCAACACAAATGTAAGAGGCCGCCAACTGGGACGGCCTCGATGCTTTGGCTCAGTCGCACCTTCTAACAGCGGACAATTGTAACCTCACGCATCTCGCCATTTTCAGATTGGACCGAGACTTTTTGTTGCTGACAGCCGAGCGAGCGCGCTGCGATTGGCGGCACTCCAATAGGATACGTATTGGGCATCAACTCGTTGGCGGTATAATCAGGCACATAAGGTGGCACATCATA
>Ga0207859_1000198_pt1 | contig 8296 bp, 6 predicted proteins | sample LuqExpMetageno25_FD_187783 | JGI IMG/M metagenome (GOLD analysis project Ga0207859, IMG submission 187783) | Tropical forest soil microbial communities from Luquillo Experimental Forest, Puerto Rico - Sample 25 (SPAdes) | ecosystem: Environmental > Terrestrial > Soil > Tropical forest ...
CCCCTCGGGAGGTGCCGGCGTTACAAGCCCAGCGTCAACTCTTGTCCGGGGGGACCAATGGAACTCCGGAACATATGACCCGGGCTGAAGCTCGATACGGACGACAGGCGGAGCGGTGGCCTCGCCATAATATTGCGCCAGCCTTTCTCGAACTTCTGTCGCTCGCACACGAACGACGGCATCATTTGACGTGTCATAATCGGCGGGACGCCCAAACATTTTTACGCCAATCTTTTGCTCACACAATGCATCCAGTTCACCCGACAAGGCATGTTCCACCATCAGCCGGAGAAGATCCTGGCACTGCTTGCTTCCGGCGAACGCATCACTTGAAATCACCAATTCGAGCGCACTATGAACCGAATCAGCCTGTTCCGCGCTGATCTCACCCGGCTTTTCGAAACGATGTCCAGTTGACATTCTCGCCCTAATCTTACGCTTAGACTCGCGTAACGGGTACTGGCCGCGGTATACTTCTTATACATACGTTTCATATCGGACGCGTAAACATCAAAGTATACTTCCCGGAGCTATTTTGAAACGGTGCTGTTCAAGGTAGACTTGCAGCTGAATCACCGCTGAAAGTTCCTGTGCCGATTAGTCACAGTCACCGATAAGGTCAGAGAGAATTGGCCATGAATTCCAGCAAAAAACTGTCGTGTTTTCGTGGACCAAACCTGTCGCCGGTTACTTTGCGGCACCTCTCAATCGTATGCATCCTTCTTTTTATCCTTTTTGCCCTAGGCTGCCATAGCACCGGTCGTCGCGCCTCCCGGATCATACTCACTGTCATTGATCAGGGCTGGCCGGGTTCACGGCTCGGTCCGGAGCTGGAAGAGTTTACGAGACAAACCGGTATTCGAGTTCAGATCCTGCCCGCTCCGGAAGCGGCAGTGGAGCAACTAGCATTTTGGCGCGAGCTGCTCGACAGCCGCGCAGAAGTGCCCGACGTTTACGCTATTGACATAATCTGGACCAGGCTTCTGGCGGACAGTCTCATTGACCTGAAACCTTACGTGCCGGAGGAAGACATTGCTGCGCATTTTCCGGAGCTGATTGCAAACTACACCGCCGATGGCAAACTCGTAGCTCTTCCGCACAACATGAACGAGGGCTTGTTGTTTTACCGCGTCGATCTGCTGGCAAAGTACGGATATTCCTCACCGCCCAAGACATGGGAAGAACTCGAAGCTATGGCCAGACGGGTTCAAGCTGGCGAGCGCGCGAACGGCAATAAGGATTTCTGGGGCTTCGTTTGGGAAGGTGCGCCGTCTGAAGCATTGACCTGCAATGCGTTGGAATGGCAAGTGTCCGAGGGTGGTGGAACCATTCTCGACGAGGACGGCAAAGTGACCATAAACAACCCGAATACGATCCGCGCGTGGAGCATGGCAGCTCGTTGGGTGGGATCCATTTCGCCCCCCGGAGTCACGGTATACAGGGAGTGGGATGCATTCAATATGTGGCAAGCGGGAAAAACCGCATTCATGCGCAACTGGACTAATGCATATGTGGCAGCGCGTGCCGAGGACTCACCGACAAGAGGCCACTTTGACGTTGTTTCCCTGCCGCGGGGTCATGCCGGCTTCGCAGCGACGTTGGGTGGAAACGGTTATGGTGTCTCGCGTTATTCGCGTCATCCGCGCGAGGCCGCAATGCTCGTCCGTTTTCTTGCCAGCCCCGAGGAGCAAGCCAGACGCTGCCGCAAGTCCGCTGAGCCGCCTACGGTTCCAGCCTTGTACAAGAACGCCGACGTCTTGGGTGCAAATCCTTACGTGTCCCGTGTTCTGCAAGTGCGCGAAGGGATAGCATTGCGGCCATCTGTGCCGGCGGGCAAAATGTATCCGGAGGTATCGCGCGCGTATTATGAAGCGGTACATGCCGTGCTTACTCAAAGGCAGAGCGCCGCAAATGCGGCAACCGACCTGCAAGAGCAACTGGTGAAAATGCTCAAATCCTCGGCGGCCGACTCGAATGCCTCGCGAAGATAGCTTCGGCAGCAGCATTGCGCAGAGGTCGAGGGCAGCAACATGTCAACCACTCGTCCGAACGGTTCAGGGGACGTGAAAAAGACCCCATACGCTGCACGCGGCCTGTTCCGCAGGAATCCATTGAGCATCGGCAGACGTTTGACCGTTTGCTTTCTGCTGATCCTGATGTCGATGATCGCCGCTGATGCCGTGGTTTTCTGGCAGTTCAGGCAAATGGTCGCCCCCACTCGCCGTCTCAGCAATGCCGACCAGACATCCCTTGCACTCGTCCGCCTCCGCCTGGATGTGGGCAGTTTCAGGAAAAACGTCGCTGCCTTGGAGAGCAGTCACGACACGAAACAATTCTCATCCGAAGCCGCAGGGTTTCGCCGGAGTTTCCTTCGTGATGTCGAAGACGCACAACAAGCACTGAGTGCGGCTCCCGAAATTGCGCGAGAAGATCCGACTATCCCCGCTACAGTAAAGGTGCTCAAAGTCACACTTCCCTCTCAACTCGACATAGCGGTTCAGCTTGCCGATGCGGAAGATTGGGCTGCGGTTCGTCTCCGCCTTAAAACACAGATTCAGCAATTGATTGATCTTAGCTCTGCGCTGGTGGCAAACGTCGACCGACAGGCACAGCAGGAACGGAGCAAAGCAATCGAAGATGTTACGAGCGTGCAGAAGCGTCTTTCTTTGGTGCTCCTCATTGCCGGGTTGCTGACATTACTACTAGCTGTCGCCCTCGGCTCGTACGTCACTCAGAGCATTACGGCTCCGCTCGCCGAACTGGCATCGGGCGCCCAAGCACTGGCGCGTGGCGATTTTCGACACGAGGTCCATGTCGATGGAAATGACGAATTGGCTGTTGTCGGGAGGGCGTTCAACCATGCCGGCCGGCAACTCTACGAACTGTACGAAGAACTGCGAGAGCAAGCAAGCCTTCTGAGGCTCACTCATGACGCAGTTTATGTCCGCGATATGAAGGGAGTTATCAGCTATTGGAATCGCGGCGCAGAGGTCTTGTACGGATGGCCAGCGGAGCACGCGGTTGGGAAGCTTGCGCACGAGCTTCTGAAAACGGCCTCTCCATTGCCGTTTGGACAGATTGAGGCTGAATTGCTCGCTAATGGCCGCTGGGAAGGCGAGCTTTTGAAAACCAAGAAGGACGGGACCCAAATCGTAGTGGCAAGCCGCTGGTCGCTGAAACGGGATGACTCAGGTGCGTGGGTTGCAACCATGGTGACCAGCAACGACATCACGGCACGGAAGCGTGCCGAGGAGGCTGCCCGCCGTAGTGAAAAAGAGCTTCGCGACGTGATCGAAACGGTTCCGGCGATGTTGTGGAGCACCTTGCCTGATGGCTCGCTTGATTTCATCAATTATCGTTGGCAGGAGTTCACCGGTTTAGCTGCCGAGGACGCACTGGGGTGGAATTGGGAAACTGTGGTTCATCCAGAGGACCACGGAAGGTTCGTTGCAGATTGGGGTGCAGCCTTAGCCGCAGGTCAACCAATCGAGAGCGAAGTGCGAGTGCGTGCGGCGAATGGAGAATATCGCTGGTTATTGATCCGCAATGTGCCGCTCCGCGACGAGTTGGGCAAAATCGTTAAGTGGTTTGGAACAAGCTTCGATATTCACGAGCGCAAGCGTGCCGAGGAAGGTCTGCATCGAAGTGAAGCGTATCTGGCTGAAGCACAGAAGCTAACCCATACCGGCAGCTATGCGTACGACGGCAGGACGAACACCTTTCCTTATTGGTCGGAGGAACATTTCCGAATCTGGGGCTTTGATCCGCAACAAGGTCCTCCGGACGGTGAAACTCTGCTGCAACGTGTCCATCCGGAAGATCGCGAGATGGTGCGCGATCTCTCCGTGAAGGCAATGCGTGAGCGATCAGACTACATCGCCGAGTACAGAATCGTTTTACCCGATGGAACCGTTAAATATATCGAGGCAATTGGTCATCATGTTTCCACGGAGCGCGGCGGGCCTATCCTCGTGATCGGTACACATGTCGATCTCACCGAGCGAAAGCGCGCCCAGGAAGCACTGCGCGAGAGCGAGACGCGCTTTCGCACATTCGTAGACCACGCAGGGGACGCCCTCATTGTCTATGATCTCGAGCAACAGACCGTTGTTGATGTGAACCGGTCGGCCTGCGAGAGCCTTGGTTACACTCGGCAGGAACTGATCGGGAAGACGCCGCTCGCCTTCCATCCGGACTCGTACCAAGCCGAGATGGAATCAGTCGCCGAGCGGGCGGCGGCGGGTGAGACCGTAATCGACACACACTGGCATCGGCGAAGGGATGGAACGGTGTTCCCTGTCGAAGTACACACCAGCCTGATCTCGTATGGTGGTCGTCGCTTCCTGCTGATGGTAGCCCGGGACATCACTGACCGCTTGCGCGCCGAAGAAGCTGTCCGCCAGAGCGAAAAGCAGCTTCGCGAAGTCATCGAAACCATTCCTGCAATCGCCTGGACGAATAGCTCGGATGGATCGATTGAATTCGTCAACAGACGTTGGCAGGAATATACGGGTATCTCGGTAGAAAAGTCTGTAGGTTTGGGATGGGAGGTTGCGCTTCACCCCAAGGACGTTGGCCGTTATGTCGAGAAGAGGTGTGCCTCGCTAGCCAGTGGGGATCCATTCGAGGATGAGGTTCGCATCCGTTGTGCCGGAACTGGAGAATATCGTTGGTTCTTATCTCGCGCAGTGCCGTTACGGGATGAGCGAGGAAACATCGTTAGGTGGTACGGAACGGCGACGGATATCCACGATCGCAAACGGACGGAAGAGAAACTTCAACATGAGAACGTCGCGCTGCGTGAGGAGATCGACCAAGCATGGATGTTTGAGGAAGTCGTAGGGCACTCTCCGGCCCTCCGGTCTGTGCTTTCGGCCGTGTCCAAAGTCGCCCCTACGGATTCAACTGTTCTCCTGACCGGTGAGACTGGAACAGGGAAAGAATTGGTTGCGCGTGCTATCCATAAGAAGTCGCCTCGCCGTTCCCGGGCATTTGTAGCGGTCAATTGTGCTGCAATTCCCCAATCGTTGATTGCCTCAGAACTGTTCGGGCACGAGAAAGGGGCGTTCACTGGGGCTCTGCAGCGTCGGCTAGGCAAGTTCGAGTTGGCAGAGGAGGGTACGATCTTCCTCGATGAGGTTGGAGAATTGCCTCTCGAGACGCAGATTTCCCTCTTGCGCGTTTTGCAGGAAAGGGAGTTCCAACGTGTCGGCGGCAGTGAACCAATTCGGGTGAATGTGCGTGTCCTGGCCGCTACTAACCGCGATCTGCAAAAAGCCATTGCAGCAGGCGCATTTCGACCGGATCTGTTCTACCGACTTGAGGTCTTCCCGATCCACATCCCGCCTCTCCGAGAACGCACAGAGGATATTCCCGTGCTGGTGGAGTACTTCGTTGCCCGTTTCGCGCGAAAGGTTGGTAAGAACATCCGCAGCATTGAGAAGGAGGCGCTCGAGCTCCTGGAGTCGTACCCCTGGCCAGGAAATATTCGTGAGCTCGAAAATGTGATCGAGCGCTCGGTTATTGTCTGTGAGACAGAGACGCTAACCATTGATCCCAGTTGGCTCTCCATCGGGGATTCGCATCCACAGGGCCCAACCGGGTCATTGGGGAGGAAAAGCCCGGCAGAGGAAAAAGACCTCATTGAAAAGGCGCTGGCGGAGGCAGAAGGTAGAGTTTCTGGTCCGTCAGGCGCAGCCGCAAAACTCGGTATCCCCGCCTCCACTTTGGAATACAAGATCCGCCTGCTGAAGGTCAATAAGCACCAGTTCAAAAACTATTTGCGCGAGAGTTAGCTGCACTTCTACAACTCGCGAAAATTGCGAATTCGCAGAATTTGTGAGCATTACTGTGAGCCAACCCGTGTGTTTTCAGTTGGTTGAAATTGGCTACCGCGTTGCTCCATCAAACTGCAGCGAGAGCTAGAAGCTACCACGCGCAGAATCCAGGGCTTCGTAGTTCTCGCGCACGAGGTCGAAATGAGGCACGAAGTTCATAGTCATGGGACCGCCGCCTACATCGCACCGTTTTCGGAAAGAACCGATGTGCACTGGGAAACGACAAATCTTCCGGTTTGGAATGCAGAAGGCGCCGCGGAACAGCAAGAACTGGTCTATGAGGTAAGTTGGATAAAAGAGCTCGGCATGTGGCGCCGATTCCTAACGTCACGGTGCAAAGTGGGCAGCGGACGCCAGGAGGTACCATGCTGAGGATCCAGAGGGCAGCGAACGGAAAGGTCGTCTTCAGCTTGAGCGGCCGTATAGAGCCAGAAGACATTGACGAGTTGCGGAGATTGTTCGGCCTCGAACCTTCTGCGGTTCACATCGTGCTGAACCTGAAGGAGCTTGTACTAGTGAATGGCGAGGGAGTGGAATTTTTGGCCGGATGTGAAGCCGCTGGCATCACTCTCGAAAACTGTCCGGCCTACGTTCGCAAATGGATCGACCAACAGAGGGGGTAGAGCAAATGAGTGCAGCAATCGCCAACGCACTGGTGGACGAGCAGCTTAGACCGCTATGGGGCGGGCTAGAAGACCAGCGGCTGGATCTGGGATCAGAAATCAGCTCTGAATGCTGTTTCGAGGACATCGTCGGCAGAAGTGCCGCGCTCCGCAACGTGCTGGATCAGGTCGCGATTGTCGCGCCAACGGGGTCAACGGTGCTCCTGCACGGCGAGACCGGCACCGGCAAGGAACTCCTGGCCCGCGCGATTCACAACCTGAGTCCGCGTCGTGAGCGCACTTTTGTTCGACTGAACTGCGCAGCGATACCATCCGGGCTTGTGGAAAGCGAACTGTTTGGGCATGAAAAGGGTGCTTTCACGGGCGCGCTCATACAGAAACGGGGCCGCTTCGAGTTAGCCGATCGCGGCACTCTCTTTCTGGATGAAATTGGCGATATCAGTCTCGAGCTGCAACCAAAGCTGTTGCGCGCCCTACAGGAACACGAATTTGAACGCCTCGGAAGCACAAAAACGATTCAGGTGGATGTTCGCCTAATTGCCGCAACGCACCGCAATCTGCAGGACATGATCCGCAACAACCAGTTCCGCGAGGATCTTTTCTACCGATTGAATGTTTTCCCAATTGAGATTCCTCCACTTCGCGAACGGCGCGAGGACATTCCGTTGCTGGTCCACTATTTTGTTTTGCGTCATTCGCGTGAAATGCAAAAGCGCATCAAGTCCGTTCCGAAGCAGGTCATGGAGGCACTGGTGAACGCCGATTGGCCGGGTAACATTCGCGAGCTGGAAAACTTCATCGAGCGCTGCGTGATTTTCACTCAAGGAGACGAGTTGTATGTCCCGCAGACAGAGCTGCGGCGCTCCGCCGTCTCAGCCGCATCAACATTCGAACAGGCTGAGCGGCAAGTCATCAGCGACGCGTTGAGGGCCGCGTCCGGAAGAATAGCCGGTAAGGGCGGGGCGGCAGAGCGCCTCGGACTGAAACGAACAACGCTCCAAAACAAGATGCGGAAACTGAACATCAGTCGCGCTTGCTATGCCGTGTAAGTGTTTGCGCAGGGCTCGTGCGCTACGCGAGGTATCTATTGATTTGAATGGTGATGAGGGTAAGGCAATGAGCACAGAAACCAGGATGGCCATTGAGCAATCGACACCGATGCCACAGCGTTCCGAGAGCGGTGTGAGTGTGCGTTACGAGACAAAAGTTCTCTCGCATTGGGATCGGCAAGCGTTGGCCGAAGTAAATGACGCTTTCACGTATGAAATTGCTTGGATACCGGAACGGCAGTGCTGGCGGAGTTTCCTGTGCTCGGTCAGCAAGCTCACCTGAAAAGTTTTGGCAGCTATACAGGTTTTTTGAGTTACGACAGTAAAGGGGAAGTTATGGCAACAGCAACGCAATCGGCCCTTATACAGGAATTGGACACGAAAAAGCGGAGTTCCGCGTCGCGACATTTTGAAGATGCGCTGCGACAAAAGATCGTCGGGCAGGACGAAGCCGTGCAAGCGCTTGGCGAGCTATATCAGGTGTTCTGCGCTGGGCTACACCCCCCAGGTCGTCCCGTCGGAAACCTGCTGTTTCTGGGACCGACCGGCTCCGGCAAGACGCGCATTGTCGAGGCTGCAGCAGAAATTCTGTTTGGAGATAGCCGAGCGCTGATCAAAGTGGATTGTGCGGAGTTCCAGCACTCCCATGAGATTGCCAAACTGATTGGCTCGCCCCCAGGGTACCTGGGCCATAGGGAGACCCATCCGCTGATTACGCAAGAGGAACTGGCTAAGAGCCACCGAGGCGAGTTGAAACTCAGCTTCCTGCTGTTTGACGAGATTGAGA
>Ga0207859_1000200_pt1 | contig 8238 bp, 9 predicted proteins | sample LuqExpMetageno25_FD_187783 | JGI IMG/M metagenome (GOLD analysis project Ga0207859, IMG submission 187783) | Tropical forest soil microbial communities from Luquillo Experimental Forest, Puerto Rico - Sample 25 (SPAdes) | ecosystem: Environmental > Terrestrial > Soil > Tropical forest ...
GAACTGCTTCCATCGACGGCAAATACATAAAGCCGGCTTGGTCTCCGCCAGACATGATAAGGAGAGAAAATCCCAGAATTCCCGACGTTATTGCTAGCGGCAGCCCTGGGAATCCCATGGGGGCCGCTGCGTTGACGCTGAGCGGCGGCGGTCAGTACGCGATCCATGGTACTAACAACCCTCAATCGGTTGGCCGCTTCGTCTCTCACGGATGCATTCGCATGTACAACAGTGATGTTCTGGACCTGTACGACCGTGTCAGTTTTGGTACCCCTGTCGTAGTGTTGCCCTGAAATAACAATGAACGTCAGCCGTATCACACGTCTTGCGCTGGTCTCCGCAGCTTTATTTACTTCGGGAACACCTGCTGTAGCTTGGTGGCAGTTTGTTGCGCTCGGCCCGAACGGGGAAAGGCAGGTCTCCCCGCGCTATAAGACCGAGAAGGAATGCAATGTTGCCCTTAAGGATGCCGAGGCCAAGCTTGAAAAACGCTATCCGAATCCTGATCGCTTTCCCCTTGTAGGGAGTTGCGAAGAATATCGTTGAGCTTGGCGATTGCTCGGCGTCCACAGTCAGCTGCCACAGCGGCTTTTATCTAAGCTATTGATCTAACAAGATATTTCAATGTCGGCGAGTTGCTGAACGATTAGCTATTGAGTGTGGCTTTTTCGCACTAGGCGATACCTTACGGGAAATATTTAATGGGCTGTGGTCTCAACTCTGACTGGGTGGCAAATGAAAAAAGTATTTACAGTGGTCTGTTCGGTGCTCCTGGCTTTGAGCCTTGCGGGTTGTGGGTGGTGGGCCCCCGGAAAAGGCAAGGCTCCCATAATAGGCAAGGGCAAGGCGCCGGCACCGGTAGTAACGAAAGGCTAGCTCGGCCTGAATTGTCATGGCGGCTGACGCGGAGCGGAAGTTCAGCGCCATGCAGGCGGGGATGTTTTGAGTCTGGGGGGCAATTGCAATTTTGCCCCGCTGGACCCGATGGCGTTCATCCGCTGGCCTTGCTCTAACTGGGATTGCTGCCATGCTGCGTTTGCTGAATTTCGCCGGCAGGTTCCTGCTCGCTGCCATCGCCGCCGTAATTTTTCAGCTTTCATCCGCTTGGGCAGATGACGGAAACCCGACTGGCGTGTCATCGGCAGCGTCCGGGTCAGAAACGCACTTGGTGAGCAGTGCGAAGCCCTCCAGCGAATATAATTCTATTCAGCGATACTTTGTTGAATTTCGCGCGCGAAACGCTGCGAGCTATGGGCATATCTACGTGATGTACGGCGAGGTGAATTCACGTCAGGAAATTACAAAGAGCCATGTCGCCGGGTTCTTTCCAGCTGGTGACACCAGGGACTGTGCGAATTGTAGCGTTTATGCCTGGACGATAGGGCATCTAATATTTGTGCCTTCCGAAATTGGAGCAAGCGACGGTGACCTTGAAGAAAAATATGTTCTAACGCGTTATCGCGTCTGGGTAGATGCGGCTACATACAAAAGGCTCGTTGCTTACATAAATAAGCTTGAAATTGAAAAACCGCTTTGGAATGCGTGGTTGAGGAATTGCGTGGGCTTCACGCGGGATGTTGCAGAATTAATCAACTTAAAAGTACCCTTTTTCATCTTGGCCAAACCCGAGAGCTTCGTGACCGATCTTCGTGAAGCAAACGGCCTTACTACAGAGCAGCTCCCCCTTAGGGACGCACCTGTGAAGGTTGAGGCCGCCGTCAAGCCGGTCCCGAAGACCGCGGGGATCTCACAGCAAGAGCGGAAGATAAAATCGGCTGGTGATACCGCCGCGAAGCCCCTGCCGTTAGGAAATTGAGAAAGGCGCTCCCCCGAGCCCAGTCCCCTCGCGCGTTTAGAAAGTCCGGCGCCAAGCACATCGGCCCAGTGAGCTCGGATGTATTATTTTATCAGGGCTACTCCCGTTTTGGGCTCACTTGGTTGTATGAACCTCCCATCCGGGCCAGAATGAACCGCTGCGCATGACGGATTGAATTCTTGCGATCACGGTTGCATGCAACCGATCAATTTTTTCAATGTTAAAGTGATTAATGTCGGGCTTGTGATCCAGATTAATATTCGAGATCGCACCTTGAGGCCCCGACTCCAAAGCTTATGGTTGCTCCATTTTGATAGGTTAATGACTTTCGCTATATTTGAAGACGCGCCACAAACAGAACAAACAGCTCTTTCGCGTACGCTTAAAGCGAGTAAACTCTTGTATCCCATGAAAGCATTTGGATGCAGAGAGCGTCCGCTCGAATCAACGAGCTAGCTGCTACCAGGGTCGAATGACGCTCGTTATCGCAAAGATCATTTGGGCACTTGGATGCGTGACGTATTTCATTATTCGCTATCCACGAATGCGGTCGTCGCGGAAAATGCCAGTAACACAGCGTTTCGATCGTAGGCGTGAAGCTGCTTTGATGGGAATCTCTTACGCTGGTATGTTTTTTATTCCGCTAATTTATGTGAGCACGGACCAACCTAAGTTTGCCAATTATGGGTTCCATCCGGCACAAGCGTGGGTGGGGCTGGCGGTGCTAATCGCGGCGATGACGTTGCTCCATCGCACGCATCACGACCTTGGCCGTTTGTGGTCGATGACTCTCGAACTCCGCAATGAGCACAAACTGGTGACCTGTGGTGTTTATAACAAAATTCGTCATCCGATGTATTCTGCATTCTGGCTTTGGGCGCTCTCACAAGCACTGTTGCTTCCGAACTGGATAACCGGAATGGCGGGAATAACTGGTTTTGGGGTGTTGTTCTTCGCACGTGTTGGCCGCGAGGAGCGCATGATGATGGAGAAGTTTGGTGATGAGTATCGTACATATATGACGCGTACCCACCGAATCATTCCGGGCATCTACTGATGCGATTGGCAAAGGCATCCAGAGTTCCGTAAACCACTAATCTGCTGTGACAACCAGGATGCCCCGTTGACCAATGGCTCCGGTTGTAATCTGCTTCCGAGCAGAAGCGAAATTGAGGGCTCCATGAACATCGCTCGTTACTGTACCGCTGGCCTCATCGCAGCCATCTTTAGCTTTGCAACGCCGGCCGTCGCCGAGAACACCGTCAAGATCGGTTTGCTCGTGCCGCTGACCGGGCCTTTTACTCCGACCGGTAAGCAGCTTGTTGCCGGTGCCCGGCTCTACATGCAGCAGCATGGCGATATCGTCGCCGGGAAGAAGATCGAACTGATTGTCAAGGACGACACCGGCAATGCCGATATGACGAAGCGGCTCGCCCAGGAACTGGTCGTGAACGACAAAGTATCGCTTCTCGCCGGGTTTGGGCTCACGCCGGGGGCGCTAGCCACGGCGCCAATTGCCACCGAGGCGAAGATCCCCGAAGTGGTGATGATGGCAGCGACCTCGATAATTACTGAGCGCTCGCCTTACATCGTGCGGACAAGCTTCTCGGTCCCGCAGACGACCATTCCGCTCGCCAACTGGGCAGTGGCTAACGGCATCAAGACGGTGGTGACGGTGGTCTCGGACTACGCACCCGGCATCGACGTGGAAACCGCTTTCAAGCAGCGCTTCGAGGCCGCCGGCGGCAAGGTGATCGAATCTTTGCGAGTGCCGTTGTCGAGCAACGACTTCGCGCCTGCGCTGCAGCGCGTGGCGGACGCCAAGCCGGATGCACTCATGGGATTTGTCCCCGCTGGCGTTGGGCCGATCTTTATCCGCCAGTTCGTCGAGCGTGGGTTAGATAAGTCTGGTATCAAATTCATTGCTGAGGGCAGCCTGACAGAAGACGATATTGTTAACCAGATCGGCGATGCGGCACTTGGCATCATCACCACGCATCACTACTCGGCTGCTCACGACAGCCCCGAGAACAAGAGCTTCGTCGCAGCCTTCAAGAAGGCGAATGGCGGAATGCGGCCGAACCTGATGGCAATGCAAAGCTACGACGGGATGCACCTGATCTACGAAGCCCTGAAGAAAACCCAGGGGTCGGCCAATGGCGATGATCTCCTTGCGGCGATGAAGGGGATGAGTTGGGTCAGTCCACGGGGGCCGATAACGATCGATCCGGAGACACGCGAGGTGATCCAGGATATCTATATCCGAAAGGTCGAGCGGGTGAACGGCGAACTCTACAATGTTGAGTTTGCAACCATCGCCAATTTCAAGGACCCATCCAAAGCGAAATGACCAGGCCAGGACGAATTCATCGACGAGAAACGGCGGCGGCCCAGGAGTACCAGCGTCAGCGTATGAACCAGCCCTTGACAGGTTCTTGTATTGAAGGGGGCTCTAGTCCTGCGCTACTTTTGTGATCTTCTAGGTGCCTGAGAATTGACCTTGGGAAAATCGGGAAAGCGCTGAGATTCAGCTACGCGCCAACGCTGTCATGGGGATTATCCGGATATGAACCACTGACGTTCGCTGGGAAGGCGTTCGGATCGTTGCGACCCTCAGTCAGAAGACCGGCCTAGAAGTCATTGGGGCCGCTGTGGATGAGCGGCACTTGCGCTTGACCACGAGGGGACGCCATGGAAGGCCGAAATAACCAGAGCAGTGTTGAGTTCTCAGCCGCTGAGCGAGAAGCTGTTTACAAATGTATCTTCAATCGTCGTGATGTGCGCGGGCAATTTCTCCCAACCCCGATTCCCGACAGTGTGCTGGCTCGCCTTCTACGGGCGGCTCATCATGCGCCATCAGTCGGCTTTATGCAGCCTTGGGACTTTATCGTTATCCGCGACGTAGCGACAAAGCAGAAAGTTCGAGATGCCTTCCAGGTTGCGCATCTGGAAGCTGCAGAGATGTTTGAGACCGAACGACAACGAACCTACCGCGCACTAAAATTGGAGGGTATTGTTGAGGCACCGATCGGCATTTGCATTACGTGTGACCGAAGTCGATCTGGCCCAGTTGTTATCGGGCGAACTCACCAAGCCGAGATGGATCTTTATAGCGCCGTTTGTGCTGTGCAAAATTTTTGGCTTGCGGCGAGAGCAGAAAACATAGGCGTAGGGTGGGTGAGTATTCTCCGGCACGATGACTTGCGGAGCATTCTTGCCATCCCACAAGCAATACAGCCAATCGCTTATCTGTGTGTGGGTTATGTTTCTCATTTTTTTAAAAAGCCTGAGTTAGAGAGCGCCGGCTGGCTTCCTCGCACTCCCTTGGCCGACATCGTATGGATCAACCAGTGGCATGCACGATGCAGTTCGGATCCGCTGCTCGAATGCTTGGATTGAGCTAGTGCGTTTGACAACGTACAAGGTGTGCTAAGATCGATGCTAGCATCGCGATGCCAGATAAAGAGGTCGCACAACCGCGCGCGAAACACTTCATCGAAGGACGGCGGTTTACGCATAAAGACTCCACGGTTGCAAGCTGACGACGATCAACAAGATCACAATCTCGCTGATCTGCTCCAGGGCGCCGAGAACGTCCCCGGTTTGGCCGCCGATATGCTTGTTTGAAAGCCAGACCACTAAAGCCCCGGCGGAAGCCAGAAGTGCCACAATTACCATTGCGACGATTGGGCCAATACCAAGGGCAAGTGTAGCAACCGCGATGAGGATCGCTATAGCAACACTTGCGAGCGGTGGGCGGCCCGCTTGCGCCGAGAGGCCGTCCAGTCGCGCCGGTCCAAGAACCCGCATTAAAGCCGGAAGCATCGCTCGCGCCACTACATGCGTAACAATAAGCACGATAGCAACCTGCGCCGGCTTGCTAATGGTCTCGACGGCACTCCACCTAATAAAGAACGAGACAATCAGAGCGCAGACTCCGAAAGTGCCAATCCGGCTGTCGCGCATGATGGCGAGTTTTCGCTCACGCGAATGCCCTCCGCCAAAGCCATCGACGGTGTCTGCGAGGCCGTCTTCATGTAGGCATCCAGTGACCAGCATCGTTGTCCCCAGCGCAAGGGCCGATCCCGATGAGGATCCGAGCCCGAGCTTAGATGCAAGCCCATAGGCCAACGCGCCTAGTACACCGACAATTGCGCCGCCGACTGGCATCGCCCAGCTCGCACGCGCGAGATTTCGGGGGTCGTTCGGCGTTGACGAACCAAGCGGAAGACGCGTACAGAACGTTATAGCGACCCTAAGGTCGGTCGTCAGATTCATCCGGCGATCATCGAGCTGCACCATTGCTTCGCTCCTAACGTTATGGACGGCCGTCTGCAAACTTCGTACTCGATCGTCGTACGGCTTTGTTGGTTCACGTTCCGGCCATGACTGCACTCAAATCTATTACCGAGCTGCGTGCACTGTGCGCTGATCTGCGCGGCGGTGACACGATGAGCGCGGACGCGGTCGTACGCCGACAGGCACAGCTCACCAAGCCACCCGGAAGTTTGGGCCGACTGGAAAAACTTATTGCTTGGCTCGCGGCGTGGCAGGGACGCAATCCGCCTCAGCTGCAGCAGGTCAGAATCTTGGTGTTTGCGGGTAACCATGGCATTACCGCGCGCGGCGTCTCTGCCTATCCGGCGGAGGTTACTACACAAATGGTGGCGAATTTTGCGGCTGGTGGCGCTGCCATCAATCAGCTCGCGCGGACAGCGGGGGCGGACCTGCGTGTGGTGCCAATGTCGTTGGATAAACCGACAGCCGACTTCACCATGATGGCCGCGATGAATGAGCAGGAATTTCTTGCGGCAGTCACGACCGGCTACGACGCTGTCCCCCCGCAGGCCGATCTCATCTGTCTGGGCGAGATGGGTATTGGCAACACTACTTCGGCGGCCGCGCTTGCGGCAGGTCTGTTCGGGGGGGATGGTCTGTGCTGGGCGGGATACGGCACCGGCATTGATCATCAGGGGATCGCTCGCAAGCGTGCTGCCATCGACGACGCACTCGCCCGTCACGCCGCGATCCTCGGAGATCCATTGGCCACGGCCGCGGCTCTCGGCGGACGCGAGCTCGCTGCGATCCTCGGCGCGACACTTGCCGCCCGCAGGCAGAAGGTGCCAGTCGTCCTCGACGGATTTGTCTCCACGGCCGCCGCTGCACCCCTCAAGAAATTGCGCGCAGATGCTCTCGACCACTGCATCGCCGGTCACGTCTCTGCCGAAGCCGCCCATCGTAAGCTGCTCGGGGAACTCGGTCTCCTGCCGCTCGTGGATCTTGAGATGCGGCTCGGTGAAGCGTCGGGTGCGGCAGTCGCCGTTTTGCTGTTGCGCGCCGCACTCGCCTGTCACACCGGCATGGCAACTTTCGCAGAAGCCGGTGTCTTGGACAAATCTTAGATCGAGAGCAGCGTTGATCATCGCCCGTCCTGCTGCGCAATAACGTGGAAGAACGTGCCAGTGACATTCCCGCGCCGCGCGCCGGCCGGGCCCAGCGGTTGGGCTTCACCATCGCTGAGCGTCGCGAGCGGATCGTCGCAGCCGAGCTCAATTAACGTGGCATAATGGAATTCATGGCCGCGCAGTACTGCGCCGGCGTGGCCGAGTGCGCCGTCGGCGAGCAACCGCGCTTCGCGATAACCGAGATGCAGTTTGCGTTTGGCGAAGCTCGTTGCATGGCCGAGTAGGCCTGTCATCGCGTGACGAAAACCATTTGCGTCTTCCAGTCCTTCACCGAGCACCATGTAGCCGCCGCACTCACCGTGGACGTGTCGGGTTTCGGCGAAATGTGCGAGCGCGGTACGGAAGCGCGTCGCCGCGGCAAGCTTTTCCGCATGTAGCTCCGGATAGCCGCCAGGTAGCCAGCAGCAGTCGCAATCTTCGGACGGCCCTTCGTCGCCGAGCGGTGAGAAGGGGATAATCTCGGCGCCGATCCGGCGCCAGCCATCGAGCAGGTGGGGATACATGAAGGTGAATGCCGCATCTGATGCAATTGCGATTCGCTGCCCTGGCGGCCGAAGCGCTGATGTGGGGGCGGGACTTGGCGCGTTGAGCGCAGCACTTATGCCGAGCAATGCATCAAGGTCAAAGCAGCGCTCCCCCAGTTCCGCGAGGTGTTCGAGCCGCTGCGCCAGTTCGGCGTGCTCGCCGGCCTGGACTAGTCCGAGATACCGTTCCGGTAGCATGACGACTGTATCACGTGGCATGACGCCGAGAATGGGGATGCCGAGAGGCGTGATCGCCTCGCTCACGAATCTGCAGTGGCGCTCGCTGCCGACGCGGTTGAGGACGATCCCGGCGATCTGCACATCAGGATCGTGCGCGGCGAAGCCGCGCACGATCGCCGCGGCCGACTGTGACTGCCGCGACACGTCGATTACGAGCAGCACCGGCAATCTATAGCGCGCTGCGAGATCAGCC
>Ga0207859_1000202_pt1 | contig 8216 bp, 11 predicted proteins | sample LuqExpMetageno25_FD_187783 | JGI IMG/M metagenome (GOLD analysis project Ga0207859, IMG submission 187783) | Tropical forest soil microbial communities from Luquillo Experimental Forest, Puerto Rico - Sample 25 (SPAdes) | ecosystem: Environmental > Terrestrial > Soil > Tropical forest ...
TCAGAACTAGATGCAAAGTTCCGCCTTCGGAACACTGCGACTGCCGTCTTACAGTAGTTCGGTTATGTCCTGCCCAGTAGCTCGCTCAATGAATTTGCGCGTTAGGGCAATCATCTTTCGATTCTGTTGCCGCGCGGCTCGGACGACCTTCAGGGCAATATCTCTCATCACATCGCGCGCTCAGCCCTCGTCCGTGTTGAAAGCGACAACGCCTCGGCCAATGTGCCGGGGCTTCCTTTAGCGCGAACACGTGGCTTGAATTCGGCACGGGTCATTGTCGATCTATTTGCAAGCAGTTCGCATCCTTTACCCTAACGGTTAACCGCCACGCCTGTTCGTTCGCATGATCATCGGGCCCAATGCTAGACCATCGTGGACGCTCGATCCGCCGCTCGAATGAAAACAGATTTTCTTGGACTAGCTACTGAGTATCCACTGTGGGATGGCGCAGCCTTATTAGCGCAGAACCCGATTGCCTTACTGTCACTCATCTTGGCCATCGCCGTGATGTTCACGCTGGGTGTGATCTATGACCGCCCGGGGTAGAGGCCTCAGAGCCCGGGCAATGTCCCGGCGCGAATCGCGCAAAAGCTTGGCGGCCAACCTACGCGTCCTTTCGGACAATATCGCTGGTGCCGATCAGCGGCTACCAAGTTCGCCCAAAACAACAACGCGGCGAGCAATGATCCACAAAGTCAAGACCAACAAGAAATATCCCTTCAAGCAGATGCAGCCGGGCGACACCTTCAAACTTAACGATGACGACATCCGCAGCGCACAGAAGATGGCTTGGTACTATAGGGTTCGGTGCAAGCGGCCTATTAACATCGTGATCGCAAAGAGCGATGGCGGTTATCACTGCCAACGGATCGACTGAGCCGTGCGAACAGCTTTGGGGCCCGTTGCGTTGATTTTGGCCTGCCAGGTCGTTGTGCTCGGAGCGGGCTGGATGTTGGCTCCACTACTTGCTGGATGGAAACTAGGCTTGCTCGGCCTTCTGCCTTCCCCGGTAAGGAGCTGCCCCCGGCCTCGAACGACCATCCCGAACTTTAAGCGCCAACGGCCGCAGCTTACAGAAGTTCGGTTATGTCTTGACAAGTAACTCGCTCGATAAATTTCGCGCGTGGCGTATCACTCATTAGAAAGTGCCCTCAAGAACCCGCGTCGCCGCTGGCGCTTTTGGGTTCTTGACCTTGATCCAGTTTTTTGACGGTTCTGAACGATAGGGCGCGTTGAGCTTCTTTGAAACAATGCCCTCAAGCCCCAGATCGCAGACGACCGCAAACATTTTGTCGCCGTGCCCTTCAACGTGTTCGACGTACTGAATACCACCACGCGAGCGGATCAGGAGCTTGCCGCTTCAAAATAAAGTCATATAGGATGCTTATGCCGATTGTTATAATCTGACAACAGCCGGTCGATCGAGCGACCTGGCCGCCTTTCACTTAAGTGAAGCGGAGGCGGAGGCGGAGCGCACATGGCGACAAGCTTGAAAGAGATGATGGACGCCGCCAATGCCGCAGTGCCGCGGATCACCCCGGCGCAGGCGCGGGACATCATTGCGCAAGGCAATGCCCTTATTGTCGACGTGCGCGACGCTCTGGAAGTGGAAAAGAGCGGCAAGATCGCTGGCGCCGTGAACGTCTCGCGGGGCCTACTGGAATTTTTCGCCGATCCGGATTCGCCCTCGCACAACAAGAGTTTTGCCAAGGACAAGAACGTGATCGTCTATTGCGGCTCCGGCGGTCGCGCCGCGCTCAGCGGCAAGGTTCTCAAAGACATGGGCTATGAGCGCGTTTACAACCTCGGCGGCTTCAAGGACTGGGCCGAAAGCGGCGGCGCAGTGGAGAAGTGAGCGACGGTTTCGCGCGCGTGGCGCCTAGTCTCAAGCGCTCCATGGCTGCATCATTGGCACTGGGTCGCGTCATCATCTTACTGACTTCGGCGTATCGCTTCGGCCGTCGCTGCGCCTAGCCTAGCTCGGTATCTCGCATCCGTGCGCGATTCACGCGAATGCCTATTATCGATATTCGATCAGAGGTTAATTGCAAGTCTTCGGTTTCGAATTGTTTGCCGCAGTTCCGTAACCTCAACGCAAAGGGAAATCTGTAAAAAATTTAATCCTTGCATATCCCTTACGGAAGGGCACATGCCGCGGGCCGCTACTGTATATTAGAGAGGCGAATCGTTTTTCGCTCTAGCTTAGGCTCAGACTGATGAACACTGAATTCGGAACCGCGGCGCCAGTCATCAATCTCCGTTCGCCTCAGCAGAATCATATCCAAGCGCCCTTCTATATCCCGGCCACAGGTCCTACTTCACGGCCGCGTCGTGCACTGAAGCACGGTGACACGTTCATAGTCGTGGACAGTCACGGAGACATCGGGGTCTCTGTTGGCGGGCCGGACGGTCTGTTTCACTTGGACACACGGCACCTATCGCAGCTTGAGTTACAAGTGAATGGGTCGCAACTGCTCTTGCTTGGGTCGAATGTTCGCGACGACAACGCCGTGCTTTCCGTGGATCTCACCAATCCCGATATCTTTTTTGACAAGAAGCTAGTTCTACCAAAGGACACTGTGCATATCGTCCGAACGCTGTTCTTGTGGCAGGGGGCTTCGTATCATCGGTTTGGCTTACGAAACTATGGTAATCGCCGCGTCGCAATCCGGTTCACCATCAATTTCGAGAATGATTTTGCCGATCTTTTCGAAGTCCGCGGACTGCGTCGGCAAAAACGAGGCAATCTTGTCCCAGCAGTTGTCGGAGTAGATCGTGTTATCCTTGCCTATCAAGGGCTAGACCGCGTTGCGCGCCACACTGCCTTGATCTTTGATCCTGCTCCGACTGAACTTAAAGCAACATCAGCGTCATACGTAATCGAATTACTGCCGACGCAGTCCCGGTCGGTGTTCTTGACGATCAATTGCAATCGGAGCAGCAAATCAGCACAGTTCTTCCGCGGGATGCGCGCTGCTCGACGCGAGCTCAAGGTTGCGTCGCGCGATACGGCTGCTGTCGAAACTTCCAGTGAAATTTTTAATGAAATTCTGTGTCGGTCAATTGCCGACCTACGTATGCTGATTAGTGACACGCCCGAAGGACGGTATCCTTACGCCGGCATCCCCTGGTACTCGACCACATTCGGCCGGGACGGCTTGATCACCGCGCTTCAGATGCTGTGGCTTGACCCCAGTATTGCGCGCGGGGTTCTCCGACGGTTGGCAGCTTTCCAAGCCCGCACCGAGGATTCAACGGTTGACGCCCAACCTGGGAAAATTTTGCACGAAATGCGCAACGGTGAGATGGCGAATTTGCGAGAAATACCTTTCGGGCTCTACTATGGCAGCGTCGATTCGACTCCGCTTTTTATTTTGCTTGCTGCCCTCTATGCCGAACGAACAGGCGACGATGCAACGTTGCTCGAGCTTTGGCCGTCGATTAACGCGGCCCTTGGTTGGATCGACGGCCCGGCGGATCCAGACCACGATGGCTTTGTCGAATATGAAAGAGCTACAGAGAGCGGACTTGCCAATCAAGGCTGGAAGGATTCCGAGGATGCAATTTTTCATGCGGACGGAAGTCTGGCACAGGGTCGTATCGCGTTGGCGGAAGTGCAAGGATATGTATTCGCTGCTAAGCGTGCTTTATCCCGCTGCGCACGTAGAATTGGGAAAATCGATTTTGCACACCATTTAGATTCGTCCGCTGACCGTCTTGCCGAGCGGTTTGAGAGTGCATTCTGGTGCTCAGAGCTGCAAACCTATGCGCTGGCCCTCGATGGTGAGAAGCGCCCCTGCCGCGTACGGACTTCGAATGCTGGACAAGTGCTTTTCAGCGGAATTGCGAAAGCTGATCGCGCAGTGTTGGTCGCGAATGATTTGTTGTCGTCAAAATTTTTTTCGGGCTGGGGCATTCGCACTGTAGCGAGCGGGGAACCGCGTTACAATCCGATGTCCTACCACAACGGTTCGGTTTGGCCGCATGACAATGCGCTAATTGCGCTCGGCTTTGCGCGATATGGCCTGAAACGGCAGATCGAACGCCTATTCGGCGGGCTTTTTGAGGCTGCGGGCTATATGGAATTCCGACGACTTCCAGAATTGTTTTGCGGCTTTCGACGGGCGCACAATCGAGGGCCAACCCTCTATCCGGTAGCGTGTTGTCCGCAGGCTTGGGCGAGTGCTACTCCATTCACGCTTTTAGAGGCGTCCCTTGGGTTGGAGTTCGATCCTACCAAGAACGAGATTCGGTTGGACAACCCTCATTTGCCGCCTTTCTTAGATTTCGTCGTACTCCGAAATCTGCAACTGGGGGGCTCCGGTCTAAATCTTATTGTCCGTCGTCATCGCGAGGACGTTTCGGTTGAGGTCCTTGGAAGTCACGGCCGAATCCAAGTCGCCGTAATCCACTCTCGTTGATGCCGTGTCGTGCCTATGTCTCGTTGGCAGCTCGCGTGCCGGCTCGTATAGCTGCAAGTCGAACTTGCGCTAGATGAAAAACACCCGATGAGATGTGCCAAGGTGGCGATCCCGAAATCGCGAGATAGGCGGACCGTCGGTCTGCCGCCTAGGAGGGATTGGCTGAAGGGACCATGAGACGCGTAGGGGACACTGCACCTTATCGAGGCATTGAATTTGGCGTTCACGAAGAGCGACAAGGGGTGTGGCAGTGGGCCTACTACGTTCGAGCGAACCGCTGAAGAGAGCCGCAGAGAGGAAAATTACGCCGCGCGAGTGTTCAAAGGAGAGCCAATAAAGCGAACCATGCCGCTTTGGCAGGCCTTACAGGCGCAGGCGATTTCAGCCCTGAAATTCTAGTTGCTGCTCCACGAAGTGCCGAACGCCATCATTCGCGATAGCGCGACCTTCGTCTTCCAACTTCTCAGCCACGGCTCGCGCTATATCTTCAGACACATCACGCGACCAACCTTGTTCGATGTTGAAAGCGACGACGCGGACAGGGTTGGAATACTGCCCGGAGATCATGCTTTCGACGATGGTCTTCTCATCGGCGTGCGCCTCATCAGTCTCGCGATAGGCGCGGCCTAGCTTTGGACCGAAATCATCCAGCACGATGTAAGCGGTAGCGTCATGGTGGGGCTGGCGCGGCACCAGCGACGGGCTGTTGTTAGGCATACGCAACTCCCACAGCACTAGGTTTCGACGATCGTCGAGTGGGTATGGCTTTAGGGGCCTGGCCCGGGCCGAGAGAGGGACCAGTAGCAAGCGAATCCCACGTAGTCTCCATACTGACGGTGAATACTCGTGATCTTCGCAAACTTGTGGTAGCGGGCGCAATGCTCCGACGCCATCGCCTTAGCGACGGCTCGGTCACTTCCGCCCTGCGAGGCCACCAGCGGATAGGGGATAATGCCGCCGGTATCGTTGCCGGTAATTCCCGGGCCCGGTCCAACACAGGCAGTAAGGAGAAATAAGCACGCGTAGGCGAGCGATAACTTCATTGCAGCCTCCCTGACTCCCAGAAAAAAATAACCGACAACTTTTCAAGGCGCATCAAGGGAATGTGCCGCAGCCGGAGGTGGAGCGCAATTAATGCTGGTGCTGTCCAGTCCCTCCTTCACCAAGCGCGGCAAAGAGCTCGCACAGTTTGCGATCGAGCACCGCTTGCCGACCATGTTCACCTTCAAGCATTACGAAACCGGCCGACTTATCGATCGAGCGGTCCACCAAGTTTGAGTTAGTGGTCAATCTCAAGACCGCCAAAGCACTTGGCATCACTATCCCAAACGGGATGCTCTTGGCCGCCGACCAGGTGATCGGGTAGCCGCCAGGGAATCTCGATGTCCGCTTCTGATGGCCTTTAGCTCATTTTCAGGTTTTCAGTTGCCTAACCACTCCGCTAAGGCTGCGTTAACTGCCTCTGGCTGCTCGATAGTGGAGAGATGCGCACAATTCGGCACGACGACATAACGGGCGCCGGCAATCCCCTCGGCGATCTCCTTGTTCAACTCCGGTGGCGTGGCCACATCTTCGTCTCCGACTACCACCGTGGTGGGACAACGAATCGATGATAGCAATGGACGAGAATCGGGCCGCGACATGATCGCTTGCTGCTGCCGCACGAAAGCCTCCGATCCGGTCATTTCGATCATCTGGCGCACGATCCCCGTCAGCGTGGGATCTTTTTGTCGCTCGCGATGGAGAAAGCGCGGGATCGATTGTTCGGGGATTTCGCCGTAGCGGCCCGATCGCGCCATGGCAATTTGTGTCTTGCGCGCGGCGGTCTGCTCGGGCGTATCGGGCCGCGCCGAGGTATCGAGCAGTGCGAGCTTTTCGATCCTTGCCGCCGCCTGCCGCATCATCTCGAAGGCGATGTAGCCACCCATCGACAAACCCGCGAGGGCGAAGCGCGGCGGGCAGTTGTTCAAGATACGCGCAGCAATCGCCTTGATGTCGGCGTCGCGGCGGTGGTCGGCAACCATCGTAGGGCCGTACGGCCAAAGCGCCTCGATCTGCGGCGCATAAAGACGCGCAGTGCAGGTCAATCCCGGAACCATCACGATTGGCAAACCTTCCGCCATTCATCCTCGCAATTTGCGTCGAAGCCATTCCATTATTGAGAGAAACGCTTTGACTTGGATCAAGCTGGTGTCGCGGGCCCGAGCTGTGTGGCATGATTGAAACCGATTTCCGCAAATGGAAATTCCAGGCGCCGCTTTGTTTTGGAATTTTGCTGCGCGGTGAATTCAATATTCCGGCTGCACGCGTTATCGGCTTTATAAAGTGTGAGAAGGCGGTCCGCCTCTGGGCCACGCCTCAATCACCACTACGGTGCGCTATACTGCAATGAGTCTTGAGCCGTTCAAAAATATTTTGCCGAAAGCTGGCCTTCACTGTATCCTTATTCGACGTGGCAACGCCCCGTATCAAATGCAATCAACCCAACCATGGACGACGATAAAATCGACGCGGTTATTATACTGATTTTCATTGTGCTGATGACGATGCTCGGGGTGATGTACGCTGCATTTCTCCATAAGGCGATATTTCAGTGAGACTGGGAAAGCCCGTAATCAGTCCCCTCGGCCTCAAGGATTCGATTTGTGGCGGCCTCCTTCATTTGTAGGAGGCTAGTCCACCGGCCACACAATTCAGCTTCGGGATATACGCCGGGCAGCTTACTCTTGAGCGCGACCACTGCGTTCCGCGTCAGTGTCAAACAATGTCCGCTATGCTGCCCAATTGCGGCCAGGCCGCACCGGAAGCCTTTGGAACGCACGCTTCTATTCGTGTTGTCTCGGTATTATTGTATGAGCAATCGTAATGAACCGTAGTATAAAAGTTGTTCCCTTTTTCGTGCTGGCAAGCATATTCGCTGCTTCATGCCCGGCGCGAGCGAAAATGATAATTTTTCAATGCGGCACAAGCTTTACTGTCGATCTAACGAACAATACCGTTAACGATCAACCAGCATTAATCAATCCAACAGCTATTGATTGGCAGCTGAAACCAGGACCTACGGACGACACTGGCGTAGTCGATTATCATATCGACCGCACCACAGCTATCCTGACGGAAAAATTTACATATCATCTTCCGAACGGCAGTACCCAATCGGACGATCCAACAACTTACCGCTGCACTGTGGACAGTGCGAATAGCGGACATTCCGGCGCTATTCGATCACTTCGTCGGCGCGGGCAAGCAGAGGGGGCGGCACAGTGAGGCCGAGTATCTTGGCGGCTTGTGCGTTAATGACCACCCGTTACGCGGGCGAGCATATCGTCAAGCTCTGGGACCGCGTCCTGCGTGAAATGGACGATCCGATCATCGGCTTTCGCGTGGCGAGAAGCGGCGGCGGCGTTGATTTATTTCCTCCGACGTTTTGATCTTTAGCCATTGGTAGGTCTTCGTATTTCGACGCGAACGAACAGAACGCTCATTTGATCGATGTTGACATCATCGTGGAGAGCCTATTCACGCTCAGGCTACTGTCCCAATTACTCCAGTGAACGGATCTCAGAGCTAGTTGTCGCAGGCTTGCTTTCTTCGAGGTTTGGCCAATACTGGACTTTTCGGACGCACGACGGAGGTGGCGACCATGGCTGAACAGAAAAAACAAACCACATTACGGAGAAGGAGGTCGGTACGGGGCAAGTCCCGCAAGATTTCCAGAACGGCGCGAGGCAAAACGGGCAAGCAGCCTGCAACCAAGCCAATGCCAAAAAAGCGTTTGGCGAAGGCTAAGCCCAG
>Ga0207859_1000208_pt1 | contig 8037 bp, 5 predicted proteins | sample LuqExpMetageno25_FD_187783 | JGI IMG/M metagenome (GOLD analysis project Ga0207859, IMG submission 187783) | Tropical forest soil microbial communities from Luquillo Experimental Forest, Puerto Rico - Sample 25 (SPAdes) | ecosystem: Environmental > Terrestrial > Soil > Tropical forest ...
CTATCTCCGGCATCTGCTTGTGCAGCAATGGCTCGCCCCCAGCAATGGACACGACCGGCGCACCGCATTCATCCACGGCGCCAAGCGCGTCCTCAACCGACATGCTCTGGTGGAGGATTGGATCCGGATAGTCGATCTTGCCACACCCGGCGCAGGCGAGATTGCAACGGAACAGCGGCTCCAGCATCAACACCAGCGGATAACGCTTGTTGCCCGCGAGGTGCTGGCGTACGACGTAGCTACCGACAGACAGTTTTTGGAGAAGAGGAATACCCAAGATTTCGATCCTTATTGGTCTTCCTGCCTGGGATGTCGAGCAGTTCGACCGGCAATCGGCGCCGTCATGCTTTGAATATCCTTCGGTAAGAATATCAGAGGCAGGACCTCACGGAATTATACACCCCGCCCCATGTAAGCCCTTTCCGGTTATCGAAAAGGGCTTTTAGTCTACCTCAAAATAATGATGCGGCGAAATGTTCCAGAGCAAAGCCTTTGATCTCATCTTCATACATGCGTGGACGGTTGTAAACGAGGCTGCGACCGCGCAAAGGTTGCGTCGCGCATGCTAGCCTTCGTTGTCACACAAATCGTCCGTTTTTGCACCGGATTCCCGCGGCCGATCATCATTGTAGCCCTATGTGCGGCCGCCGCTTCAGCGGTCTATTCGGCAAAGAATTTCGCGATCAATACCGACATCGACAAACTGATTTCGCCAGATCTGGAGTGGCGTAAGCACGAAGCCGAATTCGAGGAAGCCTTTCCAGGCCACTTCGGGTCAACCATTGTGGTCGTCGACGCGCCGAAGGCGGAATACGCATCGATCGCGGCCGCCGAACTGGCAAAGCGTTTGCGCGCTCAGCCTAAACTCTTCCGCTCGGTTGAAGACCCCGCGAGCGATGAGTTCTTCGCCCACAATGGCTTACTGTTTCAGACGACTGACGACATCACGCACATGACGGAAGGCTTAGGCCAAGCCGCGCCGCTGGTCGGCACCCTGGTCAATGATCCCAGCCTGCGCGGCCTTGGCCGGACGCTCTCGCTGGGACTCGTCGGCGTGCAAAACAGGATGATCACGCTCGATGCCTTGGCGAGGCCCCTGACGCTAGCGTCGAGCACGATCGAAGGCGTACTGGCTGGGAAACCAACTGTGTTTTCCTGGCAGGAATTGGTGAATGGCCAGTCGCCGGGACCGAGCGATTTGCGGCACTTTATCGTAGTGCATCCTGCCCTCGACTTCTCGGCGCTCGAACCGGGGCGCGCCTCGAGCAACGCCATCCGTCGGGCAGCCGCCGATGTTGATCTCGCTTCGAAATATCAGGCGCGCGTGCGCCTGACCGGTTCGGTGCCGATGGGGGACGAGGAATTCGCCACCGTGCAGCAGGGGGCGGCGGTCAACGGGTTCGGTACGATCATTCTCGTGCTGACGATCCTGTGGCTGGCGCTGAAATCAGCGCGCCTGATCATGGCGGTGTTCATCAATCTGTTTGTCGGTTTGGCGATCACGGCGGCACTGGGCCTGATGATGGTTGGGGCCCTGAACATGATTTCGGTCGCCTTCGCGGTGTTGTTCGTCGGCCTTGGCGTCGATTTCGGCATACAGTTCTCGGTGCGTTATCGCGCCGAGCGACACCTTGTCCCCGAATTGCGGCCCGCGCTGTTGCAGGCGGCGGAAAAGATCGGCGTGCCGCTTACGCTCGCCGCTGCAGCTGTCGCGGCGGGATTCCTGTCGTTTCTGCCGACCGACTATCGCGGTGTCTCTGAGCTCGGCCAGATCGCTGGCATCGGCATGATCATCGCTTACGCGACCAGCATCACGGTGCTGCCATCGCTCATCACGCTGCTCAATCCGCCAGGGGAGCCTGAGCCGGTTGGCTATCGCGCGCTTGCGCCGATCGACTGGTTTCTGCAGACCTACCGAATACCAGTGATCGTAGGGACGCTGGCAATTGGCATACTTGGCACCCCACTACTTTATTTTCTCACTTTCGATTTCGATCCCATTCACCTGCGCAGCACGCAGACCGAATCAATTTCGACCGTGCTCGATCTCGGCAACGATCCGCAGGCCGGTATCAATTCGGTCAACGTGGTGCTCCCGTCGCTCGACCAGGCAAGGACCGCGGCTGACCGGTTGCAAAAGGTGTCGCAGGTCAAGACGACGAGAACGCTGGCGAGTTTCGTGCCGCAGGATCAAGACAAAAAGCTGGCGGCTGTCCGGGAGCTAGCTGAAAAGCTGGGGCCCTCATTGCAGCGGCAGCCTGGCAAGCCGCCGACTGACGCGGACAATGTCGCGGCTTTGAACGGCATCGCAGATCAATTGGCTAGGTTCGCGGCCAATGCCAGCGGACCCGGCTCTGAAGCGGCGAAACGGCTTTCCGCAGACGCGCGCGAGCTGGCGCAAGCCGATCAAAAATCGCGCACTGCGGCGCAGACGGCATTCATCGTGCCGCTACAGGCCGATGTGGCCGAGCTGCGCGGCTACTTGAGGGCGCAGAAGATAACGCAAGATAACTTACCGCAGGATTTGAGGCACAAGTGGGTGACGCCCGACGGCCGCGCACGTGTCGAGGTGGCGCCCAAAGGCGACACCAATGATACGGAAGTCTTGCGCTCATTCGCTGGTGCCGTGCTCGCCGAGTACCCGAACGCGACCGGGGGCCCGATTTCAATTCTGAAGTCGGGCCAGACGGTCATTCGGGCATTCTTCGAGGCTGGCTTTTATGCGCTGGTCTCGATTGCGCTCCTGCTCTGGATTGTGCTGCGGCGGGTCGGCGACGTGCTGCTGACCTTGGTGCCGCTGCTGCTCGCCGGCATGGTGACGCTGGAGCTGTGCGTGGTCATCGGGATGCCGCTGAATTTTGCCAACATCATCGCGCTGCCGCTACTGCTCGGCGTCGGCGTGGCGTTCAAGATCTATTACATTATCGCTTGGCGTTCGGGGCATACCAATTTGTTGCAATCGAGCTTGACCCGCGCAGTGATTTGGAGCGCGCTGACGACGGCGACTGCGTTCGGGAGCCTATGGCTGTCGCAACATCCTGGCACGTCAAGTATGGGAAAGCTCTTGGCGCTGTCATTAATCTGCACGCTGGCGGCGGCGGTGCTATTTCAACCGGCGCTCATGGGAAAGCCACGTGGGGCCGAAGACGCTTAGGCACACGTCGTCGCTGGCCTGTATCGGTTTTGGATTGTCGGCGTTAGGCGAATATCTGCCCGGGGCGGCCTCGCGCGTTGTCTTCGACTTTTGTTCGGGCTTCGCCGGGGTGGGTAGTTCGACGTAGCGGCTCCAGTTTTCTCCGCCGCATAGGATGCCAAGGAAGCAGCCCTGCACACGCAGCGTATCCGGATTGACTAGAGTGATGGTCGCAGAATAGGTGTGACCGTCTTCCGAATTGTAGACCTGCCCATTCCAACGGTTATTCTTCTCTTGCTCCATGTTCAGCAGGATCGGCATCCCCAGCGTCGGGCGCGAGCGCAAGTCCGAATTCGGATTCTTGCTGTCGATCCCGCCGGGTTGCGCTTCCCACGCCACCACACCCCAGAGGTGCCCATCGCCGCAATCCGCGATGCGGATGCGGGCGATCTGCTTAGCGACCAGCCATTCGCCGGTCGGATCGGGTGGCGCCTGGCCGGCCGCCGGTTGAGCCGAGGCCGCGCTAGCGTTGATCAGACCTACCGCGCAGACCGCGCGAAGCAATCGGAATAATCGGCGGAATTGAAAGGTAGTCTGTTGAGACACGGGGAGACGCACCGGTGCTTTCAAGCTCCGTTTCCTAACTGCTGAAATGGCCAAAAGCGCGGTCAGTTCGGGAGTCGCTTGCTCCTCGCGCGTGTCCTCAAAAACGGAACGAGGTGCCGGGGCGCCCTGCACGGGTTTCGTTGGCGGCCAATACAGGGCTCGATGAGAAGCGGTTTTCTCGTTTAATCTTGGCTCTGTTCGTTCGCGTATTTGTGACAACTGTGCAGGCATTGCAGCGCTCCAAGAATGGAACCAGGAAATGCCAGAATGTGTTTCGCGCGGCGCGGTCGCGGTTTTGGTCCAACCTAGCATTGAGACGACGAGCAAGGATGACGATGTGTGGGGCTAGTGTAGTCTTGGTGCCGTGGCTTTTTGTCGGCAGGGCGGGTCACGCTCAAGGGCAGAGCCGTTCGGCCGATTGGCAGGGCAATGGAGCGGCTCGGGCACGATTCAGCTCGCGGAGGACAGAGCGAGCAAATTAAGTGCCGAGCGTCTTACGACGTCTTAAACGAACAGCAGAAGCTTCGGCTCAACATCCGCTGCGGCAGCGGCAGCCTTCACGACCGCCCAAGCAAGTGTTAGCTTTTGTCGCTGCCCGTCGGAGAAATTTATATTGCCTTATGCGGGTCGAGCGCGTGCCCATCGCGGCAGGGCTGGGGAGAGCAACATGATGAGTGCCCACGATAGTTCGACTAGTTGGTATACGGAATTGCAAGCGAGCGAAAAACGCACGTTTTGGGCTTGCTTCGGGGGCTGGGCGCTTGACGCCATGGATGTACAGATCTTCAGCTTCGCTATTCCAGCCATCATCGCAGTTTTCCATTTAAGCAACGCCGATGCTGGGCTTATCGGGACGGTGACACTGCTCACTTCTGCGTTCGGTGGCTGGTTCGCCGGCGCGCTGTCGGATCGCTTCGGGCGGGTGCGCACGTTGCAGATTACCATCGTCTGGTTCGCCTTCTTCACCTTCCTCTGCGGCTTCGCCCAAAGCTACGCCCAGTTATTTGCCTTCCGTGCATTGATGGGCCTCGGCTTCGGTGGCGAATGGGCCGCCGGCGCCGTGTTGATGGGCGAAGTGATCCGCGCGCAGCATCGCGGCAAGGCGGTCGGCAGCGTACAGAGCGGCTGGGCCATTGGCTGGGCTATCGCCGCCCTTATGGCCACCTGGCTTTTTAGCGTGTTCCCTGCCGAAACCGCCTGGCGTGCCTTGTTCTGGGTCGGGCTGCTGCCCGCGATTCTGGTTTTTTTCGTCCGGCGATTTGTGGATGAACCCAAGGTGTTCACCGCGATGCGAGACAATCTCAGCGCCAAGGGCACCACGGCGAACTTCCTGGAGATCTTCTCGCCCTCGTTGTTGAAGACGACGATCCTCACCTCGATCCTGGCGACCGGTGCGCAGGGCGGCTACTACGCCATCGCCACCTGGCTACCGACTTTTCTGCGCACTGAGCGAAAGCTCACCGTGCTCGGCACTGGGGGCTATCTTTCGGTGATCATCCTCGGATCATTCATCGGTTATCTAGTAAGCGCATATCTCGCCGACCGCATCGGCCGTCGCGGCAATTTCATTTTATTCGCGGTGTGCTCGTTGCTGACCGTGTTTATCTATACTCAGCTTCCGATAAACGACAACATGATGCTGATCTTGGGCTTCCCGCTTGGCTTCTTCGCCTCGGGAATCTTTTCAGGAATGGGCGCGTTTCTCACAGAAAACTTCCCCACGCGGGTGCGCGGCTCGGGTCAGGGTTTTGCCTACAATTTCGGACGGGGCATCGCCGCGCTCAATCCGTTTTTTGTGGGATTGCTCAGCGCCAGCATGCCGCTCGGCCAGTCAATCGGCGTGTTCGCCGGCATCGCCTACGGCATTGTGATCGTTGCAGCACTTTTGCTCCCAGAGACCAAGGGGCGGATTCTTATAGCGGAGGCCTAATATCACCCTAGGCCAAAGGACTAGTAGTCCAAAGAGTTAATAGGTCTGAGAACTAGTATCGTAGATCGGCGTAGGTCAGAAAAGACTGGAAATCCGAGCGACGGATCTGCCCTCGACGCGCGATGAATCGAAGCAAAGCCCCTTACGCATACTGCGCTGTGCTCAACGCCTTCGGCGCGATAATCTGCCTCAAACAGGCGAGAGCGATGAAAAACTCGTTCGCTGCTACTTTGGCTGCCGTTGTTGCTTTGTCAGCAGGCGGTACGCAGGTTTCGCGGTTTGCCGATGATCAAACGCAGCACAACTTGGTTGTCCTAACCGCCGACAGATGCGGCATTGGTCGATATCGCGACGCCAATGGCGTATGTCGTCGCAAATATGCTTTCGGCCAGGCTTCAAAGCAATTTTATGGCTCATGCGGCGGCATGAATGCCCACCGTGTCTGCAATTTCACTGGACAGTGCTGGATGATCTGCGATTAGAAACGCCGCATCGGCGCGTCCACTTTGGCTAACGAGGTTAATTAACGAGGTTAATCAAGTGATGTCGCTCGCACGTGGCGGAGGAGTTCGGCGCGGTCATGTTATTTTCTAAAGTGCCAAAAAACACGTCAGCATTGCTGCGTGATTCACCAGTAACAGCGCTGTAATTTTGGAATCCTGTTATTGCATCTTGAACCGGAGCTCCTTAGGAGATTGCCGTGAGAGAGCCCACACCGCCGCATCGCGAGTTTACCCTTCGATCCATGCTACTTGGCATTGTTCTTATAATCATGTTCGTGATCGTGGTTATTGTCGCATTCTTGCCGGATTAACTACGCCACTTGTCTCGTGATGGGTATGTGGTCCCCGCAGAAAGCGCGAGCGGCGGTTCGAATGGGAGGTGAAGTGGCCAGACCATAAACGTAGTAACGAAACAGCACGACCGGACGCATCGGTTATGTCAGTAAGGTCGAGACGCCAGTTGATGACATAGCCGATTGGGAAATAGGCGGAACGGCTGGAAAAGGTGGAACGTGGAACACGAACGGAGGACACACAGTGAGAGGTGGAACATAAGAACACATTGATTTTGTTAGACTGTTCCACCTGTTCTGGGCGGTCGCGGCTTTTTCGCGTTTTCGTTTTCTTAGAATTTCGGAGTCGTTCCCGAAGTCGGTATGCTTCTCCAAGGCGCAATCGTTTCCATTATAATTTTGATACCAGCCAGAGCGTTGTCGACTTCACTTTGCACGCGAGCGACCTCTGTTTTCAGAAATTTTTGCAGGTCGTGAAGTTCGGACGTCAGGTCTCGAAGGCCCTCGATCGAGCTTGAAGTTAGTTGTGCTACTGAAGATATGATTCGTTCAATATCATGCGCACGCTCAGTCTGAGCACGAGAGGTATCACGCTCAATATAAGGGCGAGGGCTCATAATCCTTTGCCCCACCAGTTTGCTGATCTCTTCTTCCACCTCCGACAGCGACTTCTCAGCGGGGGCTGCAGATGTTGAGGATTCCATCAGCTTTTCCTATGGATGGCTTGTCCGTACCTTCGTGAACGCTAATTCATATTAGGCTAACGACTGGTTAATCTTAATCTAGTGGTGTCGCTTCGGTGATACTGTGCCGCGGCTTGCGCCTCGTCGTGGCCCCCAGCGGACGCCAGAGCGCTCGCAGCTGAGACCGCGGCATCGCCAGTCAGAACATTGCGACGAGTGATTTTGTTCATGAGTTTCTCCCTGCTCAAACGAGCTGTTAAAAACACCGCGTGCCCCCTTTTTTCTTATCACAAGTTTCTTTCCACCATAAAAAAGTGACGTGATCGCTGCCGCAACGCCTTTATTTGAGCAGGTGAATAACCGCGCGGCACCACACACCATTTTCTTGGGTTTGTTTCGAATGTTCCTTTCAATACTCACCTTACCGTTCGCGCTTCCTGCGCCAGCCCAGTAGACCCAATGCGCCTACGCCGGTGGCGAGGAGAGGCAACGTTGCGGGGAGTGGAACAGATGAGACACCGTTCCAACTTGCGGTCGCAAAATCTGCGACGACCCGCGATTGGCCCGGAAGGCTGAGGCTTTAAGTGCGTAGGTGTTTTCGCTCGTCAGGAACGAGCAATGAAAGAGGCCGCCAACCGAGGCCGGACTTCCTCGCTAAGCTCTAGTTGTGTCGCTTGTACAAGTGCCGCGACAGTTTTTGCGAAGACGGCGTGTAAAACGGATTTGGATCGCAGAAACCGCCCATGCCCCTGATCGTGACCATGCATTGGTTATGGGTGGAGAAGCCACAATTCGTGCCGCCACCGCCATCCCCATAGTTGGCGCACCAAGGATAATAAATCTCAGCACTCGCGTAGGCCGCGAAGCCGAACGTGGTCAGCAGAAGCGG
>Ga0207859_1000214_pt1 | contig 7791 bp, 5 predicted proteins | sample LuqExpMetageno25_FD_187783 | JGI IMG/M metagenome (GOLD analysis project Ga0207859, IMG submission 187783) | Tropical forest soil microbial communities from Luquillo Experimental Forest, Puerto Rico - Sample 25 (SPAdes) | ecosystem: Environmental > Terrestrial > Soil > Tropical forest ...
CCCCCGCCGACAGCAGCCACAGTGCCAACGCCTTCATGACCGGGAATAAAGGGTGGGTTGGGCTTGACCGGCCAGTCGCCATTCGCGGCATGCAGGTCCGTGTGACAAACACCGCATGCTTCGATCTTCACGAGGATCTGGCCTTGCACTACATTCGGAACTGGCACTTCCTCGATAGACAGCGGCGCCTTGAATTTGCGCACTATCGCCGCCTTCATCGTTTTCGCCATAACGTCCTCCACTGATTGAGGCGGCGATTTCGAATTCCGATGGGACCATGATGTATTGGGTCCCGCCGCCTACCGCCATCTTGTTTGCTCGGTTTAGATACTGATCTCCGCGGAAGTTTCCGGTTCAGCAAATTGGAACTGCCAGTACGAACAACTTAATCGGACAGGCAAACAACGCCTAGCGCGCGCAAATCGTTCGTATTGTCATGCAATTTGTTTCATTATCCATTGATCAGACGCAATTAGTCAGCGCGGTTTACGTTTTTAAGCGCGTGGAATTCGCACCTCGCCTGCTTTTGTCTGCTCGCCCCCTGTGCGATACTTTGACCGCGACGCCTTCCGTGCTCGAAATGATGAGCAGCAAGCTCGGTTGGATGCAAAAACTCGGCGATTGCATCAATTTTCATCTTTCTTCAGCCATCGCATTGATCTGACGCAAGCAGCGCCGGCATCGTCGCGCCCGACAACAGCAGAACGTTGCCGTTCATCCGGGTTCCCGATCGCCACATAATTGCACCTTGGTACAATATCCGCGCCTCGTTCGAGAAGATTTCATTATCATTCGAGGCGCCCCCCTTTGCGGTGAATGGCTGTGCTATGGCGCCAAACGAAACTCTAGTCGGCACCGCAGTCACCGGCTCGCACGGCCGAGACTCGAATAGGTTCAGAGGAGAGACGCGATACATGCCTATGAGCATCGCCGCTTGAGATGCGTCAATTTGGGCCCAAGCAGATTTAGTATTGTTAGAAATTGACAGCAGTCGAGGCGTTCCTATGCCGCACAAGCAGGTACTGTTCCGCTCAACCGCGCGCGAAAAAATCCTACGCGGCGCGACGCAACTTGCCGACGCCATTCGCGTGACGCTCGGGCCGCGATCGAAATCGGTCCTTATCGAGAAAAAGTGGGGTGTGCCAATCGTATGCAACGACGGCGTCACGATCGCGAAGGAATTCGATTTGAAAGACGCCGAGGAAAACCTCGGCGCGCGCATGCTACGGCAGGCGGCCGAGAAAACGGGCGAAATGGTTGGTGACGGGACCAGTACGGCTACTCTTCTGGCCCATGCGATTTTTGCCGATGGCGTCCGCAACGTGGTGGCAGGGGCAAGCGCGATCGATATCAAGCGCGGGCTTGACCGCGCATCGAAACGCGCAATCGAAGCGCTGCGCGCACTCTCCCGGCCGGTCAAGACGCGCAAAGAGAAAGCGCAGGTCGCGGCGATTTCGGCACACAACGACGAGACGATTGGCGCACTCGTCGCCGATGCCATGGACAAGGTCGGCAGCGATGGCGTGATCACGGTGGAGGAGTCGAAGACCACAGAGACCACTCTCGACGTCGTTGAAGGCATGCAGTTCGACCGCGGCTTCATCTCCCCCTACTTCATCGGCAATGCCGAAAAGATGGAGGCGGTGCTCGAAGACGCGGTGATCCTGATCTGCGATCACAAGATCGCCGTGCTCAAGGACATGCTGCCGGTTCTGGAGCAGGTCGTCAAAGCGGCGCGTCCGCTGCTGGTCGTCGCGGAAGACGTCGAAGGTGAGGCGCTCGCAACGCTGATCGTCAATCATCTGCGCGGTGCTTTAAAGTGCTGCGCGGTCAAGGCGCCGGGTTTTGGCGATCGGCGCAAGGCGATGCTGGAGGATGTTGCCGTGCTGACCGGTGGGGAGGTCGTGTCCGAAGACCTCGGTCTGAAGCTGGAACACGTTGGCCTGGTCCAGCTTGGTAAGGCTAAGCGCATCGTCGCCGACAAGGACAAGACGACCATTATCGGTGGCGGTGGCAGCCGCGAAGCGATCAACGGGCGCATCGACCAGATCAAGCGCGAGATCGATAAAACGACGAGCGATTACGATCGCGAAAAGCTGCAGGAACGGCTTGCGAAGCTGTCGGGCGGCGTGGCCGTGATCCGGGTCGGCGCCCCTTCGGAATCGGAAATGAAATCGAAGAAGGAAGCGCTCGATGATGCGATTAGTGCGACGAAGGCGGCAGTCGCGGAAGGCATCGTGCCTGGCGGCGGACTTGCGCTGCTCCGCTGCCTCGCTGCGGTGCGTGACGAGGAGAACAAGTGCGACGGTGACGAGCGCACCGGCGTGCAGATTCTGAAGCGCGCGCTGGAAGTTCCCGCCCGGCAGATTGCCGAGAATTCGGCCGTCGACGGCGGCGTGGTGGTCGCACGGATGGCGGAGGGCGCCGGGAATGAAGGCTTCGATGCCGGCCGCAAACAATACGTGTTATTCTGTATCCGCTGCGCTTCAGATCGGGCGAGCTGATGAGTCCGTTCGTGCCGACGAAACACTGATGTCACCCGCGCTTTTGAGAGCGGAGCTGCGAGTCGGCCTGAATGTGAGCTCCCGCTGCTGGCCGGGATCGGATTGACTACCGTATCCCGGGTCCTTTCGACTACTCCTAGCCGGGGACCGCTTTTGGGGCCGAGCCTAACAGTGTAGCGGGCGGTGATGACGCGAAACCGTCATCGGCCGCTAAGGAACCGCGCTGCCGCCAATCCCATTGCCATCGCTCCGATGACGAAACCGCACGACGAGGCTGCCTGAAGCGCATCGAGCATTTGGCCCTGATTGAGCAGAACGATCGCTTGAAAGGCATACAGGCCGGGCACCATGATGATGATCCCCGGTACGGTGATGGCGATGCGCGGCTCATTGAGGCGCCGATGGACCAGCGACCCGGCGAGCCCAACTGTCAATGCAGCAAGAAACGTTGCTGGCGCAAGCATCATGCCACCGTCATGCAAAGCAAGCCGTAGCTCGTTGGCTCCAAACGCCAAGAGGCCCACGCCGTTTGCTTTGTTTGCGGTGGCGCTGTGAGGTTGTTTAGAGGGAGTGTGGCGAAGGGTCTCCTCGCCGGGTCCATCTTCTTTGGCAGCTTCCTAACGATTGGTCTTCCAGTTATCACATTCGACTACCTAGGCCGCATCCCGCGCCGAAAGCGGCTTAGTCAATAGAGGCATGCTGCGATTCACGCGCTGATCGGGATCGCACGGCGAGAGTCGCCTTAAAGGCAACGAGCAGCGATTGCCTCGTTAACCTGAGCGACGTCCGAATCGAAGCGGACGAGATCTTGGTCGCGTTCCGCGCCGGCCTTGCAAAGTGCGGTTACAGCGCGCGTCTTTACCAACTCAAAAAAATAGAGACGCGTCGCGCTGCATCTTTCTGATTTGTTCAGGGCGGCGAGATTTTTGATCCGCGCCTGCATTGCCGCTACGTTTGCGGTCGCTTCCGCAAGGTTGCGGTCGCAACCTGGCAAAGGTTTCACTTCCGAGCGAGCAGGCTGCGCCGCCAGAACCGCCATTGCGAACGTGACCGGTAAAATCAGCCCAACAAATGCAATGAATGCGATTACAAAACGCTTGGGCAGCGGTCGCTTCTTTTTTTGTTGAGCCTCAGCCGCGAGGGCATAGCGGCAATGCTTTGAGCAGTAGCGCTGCTTGTCAAACCAGCCACGCTGATAAGAGATAAGCCCGATGCCGCGATTGCAATCCGGATTTGAGCATTTCATGACGCTTTCCTTCCACGATTCCTGAGAACGCGGACGATCTCATGCGCGCGCACTTCAAAGCATTGAGTATCGCAGCAGGGCAGTCGCGTCTCTAAATCACGAACGTAGCCTTTCTCGAAGGGGCATCCGCATAGTGCGCAGCGTTGGTCGCTGCAAGGAATACGGTTATTAACGACAACGAACCGAACTACTTTTGAATATCTGCCGCTGGCGAGAGTCAGACCGATACTCATGTTCCACCTTCATCGCTTTGGAAGTGAGCAGGGAAGAGCCCTCTGTCCTAAGTGGCACTCACTCTGGACGGTCGACGTGCCGAAATCGATTGCACGCGAGTAGCGCCGGATAGTTCTCTCGTCGTCATCGCTAAGCCAACGTTTAGAGCTGCCGAGAGACTTGGCATTTCTGGAGTCACGCACCGTCGACGCCCGGTTGGATTTTCACTTGAATCTGGCCGGCGATCAGCTTGGCGGCTCGGTTGGAGAAACTTGTTGCCAACTCGGCCGCTCCGTTATCTTGTCAGCTGAATTTTTAGTCTGCGCTTATGTCGAGGCGGGTGATCTCGGAGGTTTTGGGGTCGCCGGCCTCGTTGGGCGTTGTGTTTTTGGCAGGCTGTTTGAGCGGTGCCACGTTCACGCCGGCAGCAAACGCCACGAGGCCATACGTGCTCAATCGCGCAGTCCGTGAGGCGCACTGCGTCGCCGCTCCCTCGCGCTGATCGGCGTCAGCGGGTTCTTCGAGCTGGCGGTTGCCGCGGCAATCAGCCTTTCGATTTCAATTCCGGGGCGCCTCTCGCGACCGTGGTCGGCGTGCTGATCGAAGTCCCGGCGATGCTGGAGCCCACCGATGCCCAACAGATAGGGCGCGGCTGCGCTCTGTAATAGAGGATGCCGGAGGGCCATCCCGACCCCCGAGCGGTACGATTACCCATGCGACAAATGTCAAACAGACAATCGTAAAAATCCCGGCGACAGCTCCGAGCACGTCGACAGCGTATGCCAGCGGCGTCCACATTCCATCGCCATGCTGAGGTGGCTGAAAGTGGCTTCTATAAAAGATCCACATGGCTCAACACTTACTAAGTTTGAAGCGCGCATTTGGCGATCCTCGCCTTGATGGCGCTCGCATCGACGCCCTCGGGGAACTCGATCGTCCGCTCGAACGCCATAGTTGCGTTCGACCATACGGAAGTATCTGTCCTTCTGCTCCTTCTCGGCAATCTTCTAACCGTTGATGGTGAGGAGATCGTCAGCGAAGTTGATCTGTAGGTCCCTCTCCAAGGCCGGGCAGTTCGGCGGTGATCTCTATCTCCTTGTCGGTTTCGGTGACGTCGGTGACCGGCATCAACTCGCCGAGCGGCGGCATATCGATTAAAAAATGCTACTGCGCGCATTAAACTTTGCATTGCGGCAGATCAAGCGGCGCACTTGTCATTGATGGACGACGTTTCCCGTCCCCCCGCAACCAGCGACCAAGACGCTTTCACCAGCGTGGCGGAGCCGCTCCCGACGCCCGCCCGGACACCGTTGATTAAACAGACCGGAGAGCACGTGATACGTGGTCCTTGCGTGCCAGCGAGCACGTCCCGCAGCCCGGAATGGCAAGAGCTGCCTTGAACCCGCCGGCTCGGCCACATCCGTTTGGGCCAGACCGACACTTGATGCACATCAATTCGCCTGCTCGGGGCTGGGCCATGCTGACGAAACGGTGCCTCCCCCAAGGGCTGGTGACGATGAATAGGGAATGCACTGTTGCGCCGCCGTCTAGGACAGTCGGATCTGCGCCTCGGCTACTGAGCAGAGGCGAAAGGCTTGGGCGCTTGGGGCTGTATCTTCTTGCGCTGTCGTTGTGGGGCTGTGTGCTCGTGCCCGCCGGAATGTGGGTGGCGCGTCTTTATTCCCCGTCCGCCATAGCGATCAGCTTGGTCGAGTAAATCAGCATCCGGTCAACTTGGAGGACCGGCACAACTTAGGACAAAGTCGCTGTGGGGTTCAGGACTAGCGGGTTGAGACAGACGCATGAAAATAGAATTCCGTGACCTGTGGCTCGCAATAAGTTTGATCGTCGGTTTTCAACTCACGCTGTTTCAGTGGCGTATCGACCGCGAAGCCAGAATGGTGGAGAGGGAGCCGAAGGAGATGTCCTGGCTGCCTCCGTCCGACTGGGTGGGAGGGCTCTCAATGTTATGCCTTGTCGGAGGCGGGATCATGCTGCCGGCAATCGGGCTTATTGACGAAGGTCGCACAACCCAAAGGCTGTTTGGCCTCGGCACTTTGTTGGCGATCGCACAAATCATCGGACTGGCAGGGCACTACGAGCTGTTCACAATTAAGGTGCGGAGCAAAGCCTTCTTTCCGCTTCAAGAGCGAATCGTCCTCGCGATATTCGCGCTCTTGACGGCATGGTATTGTTGGCGCGCTTGGATCGTGGACTCGTGAGTCAAAGGCAAGACGCAACTGAATTCGGGCCCTCGAGCCGGCACGTCGACGATCTCATGTATCCCGATCGTTTCAGTAGCGGTTGGGTATGAGCTGACCTGCACCGAGCCGCTCGGGAGCGCCTTTCGGACGCGCTTGCGGCTCCGGAATTTTCGGGAGGTCGGTGTGGACTTTCTTGTAAGGTATACTGTCGAGTAGATGGCGGATGAGATTTAGCCGCGCGCGCCGTTTGTCATCGGCCGGCACGACGTACCACGGCGCCTCCGGCGTATCCGTTGCTTCGATCATCCGCCGGTAAGCCGCTGTATAGTCCCACCAGCGCCGCACCGATTCGATGTCCATCGGGCTCAGTTTCCAATGTTTGACCGGATCTTCGATCCTGGCCTCAAACCGCCGCCGCTGCTCATCTTGGCTGACATCAAGAAAGTACTTGCGCAGAATGATCCCCATATTGACGACGACCTCACGCTCCACCGCAGGGGTTAGCAGGAGAAAACGTTCAGCCTCCTCGTGGCTGCAGAACCCCATGACCCGGTCGACCCCAGCCCGGTTATACCACGAGCGGTCAAAAAGAATGATCTCGCCCGCCGCAGGGAAATGTTCAATGTAGCGCTGAATAAAGATTTGCGTCTTCTCACGGTCCGAGGGAGCCGGCAATGCCACACGGCGATAGACTCGCGAATTCGTGCGAGCAGTAATTCGGCTGATAACACCGTCTTTGCCTGCCGTGTCGCGGCCCTCGAAAACAATGACGATGCGAGCACCGCTGGCCTGGACCCAAGTTTGCAGGCGAACGAGCTCCACTTGCAGCTTCGCGAGTTCTTTCTCAAATTCCTTTCGGCTCAACTTGCCTGAAGCGCTGGTCGCAGCAAGCGACTCATGGCTTTCTTGCTTGTTCTTGCCCAACCGAAACCCTCCTTACGCGGTCCGTCCCACTCGCATGACATAGGGTTGGAAACGCTTTCTCAATGCGTCTATATCAACTTTGACCATCTTATTAGCTCGCGCTGAAGATAACCTTACGAAAACGGGACAGAGCGAATCCGAAATAAACGCTAGCTATAGCGCCCATGGCGACGATCTCCGGCCAGATTATCGAGAAATCCGCCCCACGAAAAAGCACGTCCTGAGAAAACACAACAAAGTGGGGAGTCGGACTGATGACCTTCATCACATATTGCAACCAGACCGGCATGCTCTCCATCGGCGTGGTGCTACCGGAAAGCAGCATCATCACCAACAGCACCGGGATCGACAGCAGACCAAACTGAGCCATCGTAGAAGCTACTGTCCCGAGCGCGATGCCAAGGGCTGCAACTGTAAAAACATAAAAACATGCCCCAAACAGGAACAGGGAACGCGAGCCGGCAATCGGCACCTGCAACCACCATTCCACCACGAACCACAACGAAAGGGTCGCTGCCGCCAGAATGACCATGCCATTCGCCAGGATTTTCGAAAGCATGATCTCCGCGGCAACCACAGGCATCACAAGCAGATGCTCGACGGTGCCCTGCTCGCGCTCACGAATAAGCGCGGCGCCTGTGAGCATCACGGTGATCATTGTAAGATTGCTGACGATTTGCATCACCGCGGTGAACCAACT
>Ga0207859_1000220_pt1 | contig 7591 bp, 14 predicted proteins | sample LuqExpMetageno25_FD_187783 | JGI IMG/M metagenome (GOLD analysis project Ga0207859, IMG submission 187783) | Tropical forest soil microbial communities from Luquillo Experimental Forest, Puerto Rico - Sample 25 (SPAdes) | ecosystem: Environmental > Terrestrial > Soil > Tropical forest ...
ATCTTGGTCGATAGACAACGCCCGCCATATACTTGTGCTCCAAGAACTGCGTGGTGACTGATACTAGACGGCCATGGTCCCCCGAAAATTTGTGGTCGGAAGATGAAAATTGGAATTCATACGCCGAGTAAGCCGGCAGTCGCTGTATCGTTGCTGTTGGCGATCCTCGCATTGATCGGGCATTTTGTTGACAGCTCTTTCGCATTTTGGATTGCGATGTTCGCATACATCGTTGGAGCAGCCGGCGTGCTGGTGCAAATCTAAGAGGGAAGCAGATTTCGATAGTTGTGGGTCCGAGGAAACTCGTATCTAATTGGGTTGCATAAACCTGACTCCTTCCGACCCCGCCGGTTTCCGCACACACCGGCGGGGTTGTTTTGTGTGAGAAATTGTTCACAGGTGTCCAGCTAGAACTCGTGCCATATTCAGTAGTGCTGGCGCCGCGATCTCTCACCACCACTAGCAACTGCGCCGGTGCCCCGCTTGCCCCAACCACAAGCGGGGAATTTTTTATACCGCCCCGTGCCGCGGGAAATTCAAAGGGAAATGTTGGCCTCGCCGGTCGCCCTGAACGTGTCGCGCGCCTGTGCTACCGCGTTCTGCTTTTGCTGCTCGGCTGCATATAGCACATTCGCCTTGGCGGTGTTGGCGTTGGCAACCGCCGCGGCGTAGGTCGAGTACCCGGTTGGGATGTTCCTTAAAACAGCTTCATTGCAGTTTTGTAGTATAGCCGCAATGCGAAAATGAAGCCGACCAAGCCAAGAACCGTGATGTGCTCGACTAACCAATGCATAATGCAATTCTTACTGGAGTTTTTTAGCATTGGATTAAAGGGAGCAAGACATAAAGTCGCTCATTATCATTAATTTGCAAGCGCTTATTGAAATTCCCCAGCCGCACTGTCGCCGACGCTTAAAAGGAGGCATCATGAGTGCGCCGGGGAACGAGTGAAACTCTGGAAATCAAGGACAACATTCCTGGCAATGAGAATACGACGAACGCGAGCTTTAACTCGACACAGGGTTAGGCTCACCAGCGAGGAATTTGCCTCGCTAAAACAATTAGCCGAAAAACCGAGGCAGGTTACGATCCCAGCGGACCATCGAGATCGCCTGATCGAAGCCGGATATGTTCGAGAGGTACTGCCTCGTCTCGACGGCATATCTCTTGTACTGACGGGCGCGGGTCTCCGTCGTTTGGAAGCCGGCAAATAGACGCAGGGGATCGTTCGCCACCGGGCACTCCGGGGCTTCCTCTAGCGCTTATCATGATGGCCGGAGCCTGGCGCCAGCGGCCGCATCGGCGCCTCCTCGTCGAGCGCGTTCCAACCGCCGTAGTAGCGCCTTTTCGCAGGTGCCATAAGCTCCTCTGATGTCTGATACATCCGTATGTTCATGCTCCGAGTGCAAGAAGTAACTTTGCTTTTTCGGAGGATCGACCAGCGCACAGCTAATTTCTCAACATGGGGAGCGTATCGGTGTCTGTGCAGAACACGAATCCAAAAGGCAGCAGTTACTTTCACAGCATGGGAGGCCAAGCGCTAATTTTCGGTGCAATCGCAGTAATTCTGATCGTACTGGCAGCGAGTTACTTTTAGAGACGCTCGCGCCATGACTATAAGCGAACAACCCAAATACGAACCCGGTCGTCCCATCGCACGCTTCTGCTGCGGGGAGCCGATGAGGCTGATCAAGGTCGTCCCGCGCATTGGCTCCTATCCCGAGCTACAGACTTATCGTTGCAACCGATGCCATAACGTCGAAACGATTGAAATGAAATGGGAAGGTTCTCAGCCAAGGAGGCTGTCATGACAATGCAGACCACTGACCCAAAACGAGGAGGTAGTGTTCTCCACAGCGCAGCGGTTCAAATGACGGCGGTAGTCATAGTCCTGATCGTGATCATACTGCTCGCGTGGCGCTACGTGTTCTAAACGGGGGTGCAGACGCCGGTCGATAGGCAAGACTCACTGACCTCGGTCGAGAATGACCCAAATGAGACATCAGCGAGACTGGATAGGTAGGGAAGCTTACAGAACATATTTCCTATACAAATCCCATTCGGGCCAATCCTTGGTTCGATCTGCCGCCTGGTGGAGCAATCCATCGGCGGTGGCGGCGAATTCCCTCCCGGCGCTGTCGGCGTCGCAGTTGAACATGATCGCCCAATTCATGCCATCGGCGCGAGCGACCAGCAGCGTGGATGAACCGGCGAGCAGGCCGCTGTGCCACTTGGTGAATTTGCCGAGACGTTCGGCAATGGGACGGACGTCCCAGCCGCAACCGTAGTAGGCTGGCGCAGGTCTGCCATTCTTGAGGCCTGGAGCCCCCGGCGGGCGGGCCAGCATCGTGCGGATGCTTTGCTCATCAAGCAGTTTGCAATTGCTGATATCGTTGAAAGCGTCGGCGAAGCGCACCAGGATGATCGGCGAAGCAATCCAGCCGCCGTTGCCGTCCATGGTTTCGATGCATTCTACGCCGTAAGGCAGCGGCACCTGCCGACCAATGTTCGGTCCCGAAATTGCGCGGCCGGTGCGGTGCTTGCTGTCGTAGTACTTGACCTCTCCAGGTGCGCGGTCGCGCAGGAGATTCCGACCCAAACGCATGCGTGTGATGCCGAGTGGCTGGAGCACAAATCTCGTCACGTAGTCCGGATAGCGCATACCTGACGCCGCCTCGATGACGCGGGCGAGCACGCAATAGCCGAAATTCGAATAGACGTATTTGCTGCCGGGATTCCAGTCGAGTGGCCGGCCCATCGTGTACCGGATGATGTGCTGCGGATGGATCGGGAGGGGGACGCCCAGCGCGTGTGCGACCTGCTCGGCCGCGGCGGCGCTCATTGGATCGAATCCCTTGTCGCGGTCCCAACCGGCGGTATGCTGCAGGCACTGCTGCACCGTGATGGCGTATATGCGCTTATCGAGGCGCGCACCTCGCTCCAGAAACGGCTGCAGCTTGAGGATCCCGAAAACCTTATCGTCGAGCCTGAGCCTGCCCTGTTGCACCAGTTGAAGCACCGCTGTCGAAGTGAACGGTTTACTGATGCTGGCGATGCGAAACAGGGACGGCGGGCGGGCCGGTTCCTGGCGCTCGACGTCGGCAAAACCGAAGCCGCGGGCGTACATCAGCCGGCCATCCTTGCTCACCGCCAGCGCAGCGCCAGGCGGCCGGTACTTGAGCATGAAGTCCATCATCATCCTGTCATAGGCAGCAAGTCTCGGATCGGTATCCCCGGTGGCGATAAACGGGCCCCCGTTGGACAGCGCTGCCGCGCCCGCGGTTTCAAACTTAGCGGCTAAAGCCGCAGCAGCAATTCCGCCGGGCATCGCCCGCAGGAAATCCCGCCGGCTTGGACCGACAGCAAATGTCTTCTTCTTGGCTGATCGGATAGTATCGAGCATCTTGAGATTGTGGCGGGTGGTACCTCCAAGCGGCCGACACAAGCATCATATATTCGTGGCGCAAACTCGATTAAGCTAAACGCGGGGACAAAACTGAGGTTTGATTTTCAGTGCTTGGCGCCGTGGTTATTGACGCCGCCGCTAAAATTTCCAGAACCTCGGCAACGGCTGGGACATTTAGACCCGCCACGAAAGGGTTGAATGCCCGAGACCGAGCGTCGGAGTGACACTTGGCGCCATCTTAACTCAGCCCTGAAGGTCGCAGTGATGGGAAAAGTTCGTCAACCTGCGAACGGTCTGTGTCCCTCTCGCCTCGGTGAGGGTCGCGCGACGGTTGGTCAAGACGCCCTACAGGAGCTGCTGATGTCTGTTCGTAATTCCCTCTTCGCTCTCGCCGTGATCGCGATGCTCAGCAATGCGCCTGCGATTGCCTTTGACGGACTTAAGGCGCCTTCCAACAATATTGTTTGTATTTTGGATGATTGATACTGACGGCTCATCACTTCGTTGCGATATCAGGAATCTCAGACCGACCAAGCTTCACCCCCCAAAAGACTGCTACCTCGGCTGGGGAGACGCTTTTGCGATAAGTGAGAACGGTAAATCCGGAGAACGGATATGCCATGGCGATACGATCGTGCACGAAAACGTCACCGTTCTGCCATATCGTACGATTTGGCAGCACGGCGCCTTCACATGTCGGTCGAAGTCAAACGGCCTGACCTGCCTAAATACCCAAGGTCATGGCTTCTCGATATCAACGTCCTCTCAAAGGATATTCTAGGTTCTATGCGCCGTACTGCAAATTCAGAGGAATTCAATGCACATCACAGCAAGTGGAGCGCCGATTTTATTCGCGGTCCTGATGGTTGTTGTCATTGCGCCAGGGCAGCCGGTTTCCGCCGGTCAGTCCTTTTGTCCAGATCCGGCCCATACCAGCCCGCAGAAGGTGCCGCCGGAACTGGTGGCGGCCGTCGCAGAGACGTTTCAGATTGACAACGCCGTTGCCGGAGCCTCGGCCGTCGTGCGGTGCGTCGGCCCGAAATTGATGGCTTGCTATGGCGGCGCCAATCTCAATTGCGACAAGGCCGACCGGCGGCGCTCTCTGCCGGGCGCAACGGCGTGGTGTCGCAAGAATCCGGGGGCAAGCGGCATTCCGATGGCGGTAACGGGCCACGCTACAATCTACGATTGGTCATGCAAGGGTCACCACGCGGTAGCGGGCAAAATCGTGTCAGCTGTCGATCCGCAAGGCTATGAGACCGACAATTGGAAGGAATTACGCTGATCGCCGCTGCCCCCGCGCAGTACCCGGTCGTCTCACTCCATTCACCCTGCGGAGGAGGTCCACATGAGATTGACGAGCGTTCCGGCGCTATCATTTCTAGTTATGTCGTGGGTCAGGATTACTGTCACTGTTATACCGTGCTTCAAAAAAGACATTGTAACTTTCCGATTGATCGGCGTCGGGATTGCGTTTCAGGATCAGCATCGACATCAACTCGCTTTAATTGATGCCATCGGCGCTGCATTGGACTGGTCTTGCCTTAGCCGTTGGGTAGACTGAATGTGTCCAATAAGACTCCGCGTTCAATCTAGCCGGGTACACTTAACATCAACCAGTTCGGGAGAAGATCAATGCGTCAATTGTCTTTGCTGGCTGGCGTGATTTGCGTCACAGCAGTTTTAGGATCGAGCGCCTATGCACAGCAGCAGCCCGCACCGCCTGCGCCGCCCGCATGGCCACTAACAGGTCCAACGATCACGATCGAACAAGCCAAAAAGGCAGCGGCTGTGGCCGTCGCTTCCGGCAAGGCCACGCCTTACGTATACGCCTTTGCTGTTGTCGATCCGACCAGCGGCCTAGTCTACTTTGAAAAAACGATGGCGTGATAAACGCCGCTACCGAACTTGCAATCAACAAGGCGCGCACCGCGGCAACCTTTAACCGTCCGACGAAGGCCTTCTTCGATGCCATGGAGAGCGGTCATTCGTCGGTGGCGACCTTAGCGCCATATCTGATTGCCGCAGCCGGTGGCATCCCGCTGATGGTCGATGGCAAGGTGATCGGTGGCATCGGTGTCAGCGGCAGTCCGACGGGGCTGCTCGACTCGATTCCGGCGCAGGCTGGCGCCGACGCACTGAAATAACAAAGAGCGCGGGGTCGGCAACGGCCCCGCGTGTAGCAAGATCGGGCGGCTTGAGTCTGCCTATTAGGTCGAATGAAACAGAACCATCAGTTTATTGGAGGTCTTCCCGATTACCTTACACTGTTGGCGTTTTTCGCCAATTACGAGATCAAACACCTCGGGGATGCCGAACACGCTTGCGACCCTTAAAGTCGCACCTTGCTCCGAGATATCAGTCGCTGTGCAAGAAATCGGGATAACGCCACGGACGATCATCGTAGCGGGTGCTGGACTTGGAGCACTAATAGCGTCTTCGCGGAGTTCCATTGGCCACCTCCTTGCACTCCCGTTTTTAGGGCGGCTTCAATGACCGGAAAACGGCCAGTGCGAGGTTAGCGGAACCGTTTGCTTATAAAGGATAATAGTTGTTGTTTTGCTAAGCTCTACCGCCGGGGCTTTTTGCTGCGCACAAACCGGCAGAGGTTCCTGTCGTGCTGGCGGCTGGGATCGTCTGGGGTTTACCGACAATTTACCTCGCATACCGTTTCAGAGAATATCGCAAATTTTTAGGAGGCGCGTTCTTCGTAAGCTGGGGAAACCTACTTTATCTCTATTTTGGGAACGTGTCGCTGCGCTCCTGGGCACGAACCTCGTCTTCATTCCAGAGAGCAGCGGCGCGCGCTCCATTCCCCATTTCATTTTCTTCGGGAACGGACGTCGCTGAGGTGCTTTAGCGGATGTGCGTTGAATCAATGAGCGCGCCCTCAATTGGGCGCGAGTCATACGGACTCCGGCTGATTGATTCCTTAGCGTTTTGGGATTCCGTACTGGAATCGAAGCAGTTAGGTTGCGTTGTCATGATTCGTCAGCTGGGGCACGGTCATGACGACGGTCGAAGCGCATTTGAGCAGCTCTGAACTTGAGGCGCGCTATGAGGCGGCGGGGGATCCGATCGCCAAGAGCCACTTCCATGCACTGTGGCTTTTGTCGTGCGGATACGACCTCGAGGAGGTGGCGGAACTGTTGTCGTTCTCGACGCGGTGGGTGCGGGCGCTGGTCAAGCGCTACAACGAGGGCGGACCCGCGGCGCTCGGCGACCAGCGCATCCGCAACGGCACGAAGCCGACGATCCTGACGCCCGAGGCGCTGGCTGCGCTTAAGGAGCGGATCAAGACGCCGCCTGATGACGGCGGCCTGTGGACGGGGCCGAAAGTTGCGTGCTGGCTCGCCAAATTCCATAGGCTCACATCCGTGCACGATCAGCGTGGCTGGGACGCGCTTATTGCGATCGGCTATTCGATCCAACAGCCGCGGCCACGGCATCCTGGGGCCGCGACCGAGGAGGATCGTGCCGCGCTCAAAAAAACTCCAGACCGCGGCGGCCGAGGAACGGCGCAAGCATCCGGGCGCGATGGTCGAGGTCTGGGCGATGGACGAACATCGCATCGGTCTCAAGCCGATAACGCGCGGCGTGTGGGCGCCGATCGGCGAGCGGCCAATCGCACTCGGCCATCATCGTTTCGAGTGGCTTTATGTGACCGGGTTCGTCGAGCCGACGAGCGGCCGGACAGTGTGGAACGTCAGCAACGCCGTCTGCAAGGAGATGTTCGAGCTCATTCTCGCTGATTTCGCCGAGGCGGTCGGCGCCGGGGCCAGGAAGCGCATCGTGCTTCAGCTCGACAATGCTGGCTGGCACGGCCCAAAGAACCTGGCCGCGCCCGACGGCATCCGCCTCGTCTTCCAACCCGCCCACAGCCCCGAACTGCAGCCGGCCGAGCATCTGTGGCCGTTCGTCGACGAACCGCTCGCCAACCGCTGCTTCGCGACAATCGCGAGCCTCGACCAGGCGGTCGGCGACCGCTGCGTCGCCCTTGCCCAGCAGCAAGACATGATCCGAAACAGCACGCTGTTCCACTGGTGGCCACGTCAACCAGCCAAGAAGTGATCAGCCGGAGATGGTATCACTCATCGTTCCAGCCCCCGAGCTGTTCCTTTTCAAGCATCTTGCATACCTCCATCGGGGCCGGATCAAGGTTAAAGACCTTGTCGTTGGCGCCGG
>Ga0207859_1000222_pt1 | contig 7554 bp, 7 predicted proteins | sample LuqExpMetageno25_FD_187783 | JGI IMG/M metagenome (GOLD analysis project Ga0207859, IMG submission 187783) | Tropical forest soil microbial communities from Luquillo Experimental Forest, Puerto Rico - Sample 25 (SPAdes) | ecosystem: Environmental > Terrestrial > Soil > Tropical forest ...
CCGGCGCCACCCGCTCGGGGTTGGCGCGGCGCAAGAGTGCGCGCACGCGCGCCAGGAGCTCCGGCACAGAGAATGGTTTGACGATGTAATCGTCGGCGCCGGTGGCAAGGCCGCGCACCTTTTCGCTCTCCTCGCCGCGCGCGGTCAGCATTATGATCGGCAATTGCCGGGTTTCCGGTCGCGCACGCAGCCGGCGACACAGTTCGATACCAGAGAGGCCGGGCAGCATCCAGTCGAGCACGATCAAGTCGGGGCTGCTCTCTTTCAGTCGGGTGTCCGCCTCATCTCCGCGCGATGCCGTCTCCACATCGTAGCCCTCGGCTTCAAGGTTATAGCGGAGCAGCATCGTAAGCGGCTCTTCGTCTTCCACAATGAGGATGCGCGCGTTCATCGCGGGCCACCGTTACCTTTCGGCTGCGTTGCGCAACGCGGCTATCGTAGTGGTATCGCCCTTCGGCCGCTGGTCGGCGATCGGCCGGCCTTCGATCATGTAATGGACCGTCTCAGCGATATTAGTGGCGTGGTCGCCCATGCGTTCGATGTTCTTGGCGCAAAACAACAAGTGGATGCAGAATGTGATGTTGCGCGGGTCTTCCATCATATAAGTGAGCAGTTCGCGGAACACGGAGGTGCAAACTGCGTCGATTTCCTCGTCGCCGCGCCATACCGCCATCGCCTTGGTGACGTCACGGCGCGCATAGGCATCGAGGACGGCCTTCATCTGGCCGAGAACGAGGTCGGCCATGTGCTCTACGCCGCGGATCAGCTTCGGCGGGGGAAATTCGCCGTTGAGAGCTATCACGCGCTTGGCGATGTTCTTTGCGAGGTCACCGATGCGCTCGAGGTCGTTGGCAAGCCGCAAGGCGCCGACGATCTCGCGCAGATCAACCGCCATCGGCTGCCGGCGCGCAATGGTGTTGACCGCCTTGTCCTCGATCTCGTGCTGCAAGTTGTCGATACTGATGTCGGCCTGGGTGATGCGCTGCGCCAATGCGCTGTCGCGCTTGGCCAATGCGTCCACCGAATCGGCAACCTGTTTTTCGGCGAGACCGCCCATTTCGGCGACCATCCGCGCGAGATCCTGCAGATCGGTATCGAACGCCTTGGTGGTGTGCAGATCGGTCATTGCTGTTGTCCCTCCGTCGCCACGGCGCGTCAGCCGAAGCGACCGGTAATATAGTCCTGCGTGCGCCGGTCGCTCGGTGTCGTGAACATACGCGGGGTTTCATCGAACTCGATGAGCTCGCCGAGATACATGAACGCGGTGAAATCGGAAACGCGCGCGGCCTGCTGCATGTTGTGGGTCACGATCGCGATCGTGTAGTCGTCCTTTAGTTCATCGATCAACTCTTCGATCTTGGCGGTGGAGATCGGGTCGAGCGCGGAGCAAGGCTCGTCGAACAGGATCACCTCTGGCCGCACCGCCACGGTGCGGGCGATGCAAAGACGCTGCTGCTGACCGCCAGAGAGCGAAAGTCCGTTGGCGTTGAGCTTGTCCTTCACCTCCTCCCACAGCGCGGCGCGCTGCAAGGCCTGCTGCACGCGGCCTGCCACCTCGGATTTGGGCAGCCGCTCGTACAGCCGGATACCGAAGGCGACGTTCTCGAAAATGGTCATCGGGAACGGAGTCGGCTTCTGGAACACCATGCCGACCTTGGCGCGCAACATGTTTAGGTCTTGTGACGGCGCCAGGATGTCCCCGTCGTCGAGCGACACGTGGCCAGTGGCCCGCTGGTTCGGATAGAGGTCGTACATGCGGTTGAGGATGCGCAACAGCGTGGACTTGCCGCAGCCGGACGGGCCGATGAAGGCGGTCACCTTGCCCTGGTAAAGCGAGCAGTTGACGTTCTTCAGGGCGCGGTTTTCACCGTAGAAGAAATCCAGGTTGCGAATGGCGATCTTCTCGTGCAGAGCATTTCCATTGGCGGCTGTAGGGCTGACGCTTGGGACGGTAACGGATACACTCATGATGATTCTCTCTGTGCCGCGAGGATGCGGGCGGTGATGCTAAGCACGAGCACCGACAAGGTAATAATCAGCGCGCCGGTCCAGGCCAGGGTCTGCCAATCCTTGTAGGGGCTTAGGGCGAACTGGAAGATGACTACCGGGAGGCTGGCCAGCGGCGCATTCAAGTCTGTGCTCCAGAACTGGTTGTTGAGCGCGGTGAACAACAGCGGTGCGGTTTCGCCGGAAATGCGCGCGACCGCAAGCAGCACGCCGGTTATCATGCCGGCGCGGGCCGCGCGGTAGGCCACCTTGGTGATCATCAGCGAACGCGGCAGGCCGATTGAGGCGGCCGCCTCACGCAGAGTGTCGGGCACCAGGGTGAGCATGTCCTCGGTTGTGCGCACCACCACCGGAACAACAATCACGGCGAGCGAGACGGCGCCCGCCCACCCGGAGAAATGACCCATTTGCGCGACCATGATCTCATAGATGAAGAGGCCAACGACGATCGAGGGCGCGCTTAGCAGGATGTCGTTGATGAAACGCACGACCACGGTCAGTTTGGCATAGCGGCCATATTCGGCCATGTAGGTGCCGGCAAGGACGCCGAGCGGTGTGCCGATCACCACCGCGAGCGCGGTCATAATTAAGCTTCCGATGATCGGATTGAGCAAACCGCCTGCGGCACCGGGCGGCGGCGTCATCTCGGTGAACACGGCCCAGGACAGACCACTGAAGCCCTGCCACAGCAGCACCAGCAAGATCAGCACCAACCAGCTTAGGCCAAAGGCGGTCGCGCCAAAAGCAAGCCCCATCGTGATGAAGTTGCGCCGGCGGCGCCGCGCGTAGAGCGAGTGGTTGACCACGCCCGCCATCTTAGCCTCCTACCCGTGCGTTGATGCGCAGCAACAGTAGTCGCGCGCACGCCAGCACGATGAAGGTGATGATGAACAGTATGAGACCGAGCGCGATCAGCGCTGAGGTATAGAGGTCGCCCACGGCTTCCGTGAATTCATTGGCGATGGTGGCCGAAATGGTGGTGCCCGGCGCGAGCAGCGACCCGGAAATGCGATGCGCATTGCCGATGACGAAGGTCACCGCCATCGTTTCGCCTAGGGCGCGGCCGAGGCCGAGCATGATGCCGCCGATTACGCCGACACGGGTGAACGGAAGGACCACGTAACGCGCTACTTCCCAGGTGGTGCAGCCGAGACCGTAGGCGGCCTCCTTGAGTACGGGCGGCACCGCCTCAAACACGTCGCGCGAGATCGAGGTAATGAAGGGCAGCACCATGACCGCGAGGATCAGACCGGCGGTGAGGATGCCGATGCCATAGGGCGGGCCGGCGAACAAAGTGGACAGCACCGGCACTGGGCCGAAAACATTAATCAGGAAAGGCTGCAGGGTCTGCTGCAGGAAGGGCGCGAACACGAACAAGCCCCAGATGCCGTAGATGATGCTGGGAATGCCTGCCAAAAGCTCGATGGCGATGCCGATCGGGCGGCGCAGCCACATGGGGCACAGTTCGGTCAGGAACAGCGCGATGAACAGGCCGACCGGCACCGCGATCAGCATAGCGATGATGGAGGTGACGATGGTGCCGTAGATCGGCGCGATAGCGCCAAATTTCTCAGTCACCGGATTCCAGGTGTTGGCGAAGAGGAAGTTTAGGCCGAAGGTCTTCAGCGCGAGCCACGAGCCGAGGATCAGCGAGAGGATGATACCGCCGAGGATGACGAGGACGGCGATGGCCGCGGCACGGGTCAGATATCGGAACCCGACGTCACTCAACCGAAGGCGCCGTAGGACCCTGGCGCGATCGAGTTGTTCGGCGCCCGACATCGTCTCGGCCTGCCACGCCACATCAACCACGGGTCGCCTCCCATTGGATTGCATTCGGCTCTCCTGGGCTTTGCGTCCTTCGGGAGAGCCACTCAAGCGGCCTTGCCGCGATAATACAAGTCGCCCTGTTGCGGTGTGTTGACAAGAAAAAGGCGCCGAAATCAGCGCCTTTTCCGGTTACGCATGCGGTCTTAGAAGATCGGCTTGCCGGTCTCGTCCTTGATTTCGCTCTTCCACTTCGCCTCAATCAGTTTCACCACGCTGTCGGGCATTGGGATGTAATCAAGGCTCGAGGCCATCTCGTCGCCCTTGGCGTAGGCCCACTCGAAGAATTTGAGGGCCTCTTTGGCAGCGGCGGTATCCTTCGGCTGCTTAGGCACGAGGATGAAGGTCGCGCCCGCGATCGGCCAGGACTTATCGCCCGGCGAGTCGGTCAGGAGCATGTAGAAGCCGGGAGCATTCGCCCAGTCGGCGCCCGCAGCAGCGCCCTTGATCGCGTCCGGCGTGGCTGTGACGGTCTTACCGTCCTTGTTGACCATCCTCATCGTGGTCAGGTTGTTCTGCTTGGCATAGGCGGTCTCAACGTAACCGATCGAGCCCTTGGTGTTGGTGACGTTATTGGCAACGCCTTCGTTGCCTTTGGCGCCGATGCCGGCCGGCCATTCGACCGAGGTGTTGCTGCCGACCTTCGACTTCCAGTCGGAGCTTACCTTCGACAGATAGTTGGTGAAGATGAACGTGGTGCCAGAGCCGTCCGAACGGTGCACCAGCGCGATTGCTTGCGACGGCAGCGTAGCATTCGGGTTCAGCTTCTTGATCGCCGGGTCGTCCCACTTGGTGATCTCGCCGAGATAGATCTTGGCGAGCGTCTGACCGTCGATCGTCAGCTCATTGCTCTTCACGCCGTCGAGATTCACAACCGGGACGATGCCGCCCATGACCGTTGGGAACTGAATGACGCCGATCTTGTCGAGCTCGGCGGGCTGGAGCGGCATGTCGGAAGCGCCGAACGTAACGGTGCGCGCGGTGATCTGCTTGATGCCGCCTCCGGAACCGATCGACTGATAGTTCAAGCCGTTACCAGTGACCTTTTTGTACTCGTCGGCCCACTTAGCATAAATCGGATAAGGAAAGGTGGCGCCGGCGCCGGAAATGTCGGCGGCGTTTGCCGGAACGAATGCAGTCGCTATGAGGCAACCGGCGGCTGCCCAGGTCGTCCAGTGTTTCACGGGTACTCTCCATGTCTGATGTCTGCGGCCAACAGCGAAGGGCTCTCGGCCCATGACGTCTCACCTTCGCGCCCCTGGAATGGGCGACCGCTGTTGCTTTAAGACGCTCTCTACGATTGAGCTTCGGCCCGAATTCCTTGTTCGCAGGTTCCGAAGCCGCGGACAGCGATAGAGCTCGCATGTCGCCGTTTTATAAAGGTTAAATGACAATTACATGACAGACTAAGCTATTGATATTTATTGCTGACTGTCGTTTTTGGCCGAATCACTCATGTGCATCGGCAGATGCATGGTAAAGGTGGCGCCCTGACCGGGCGTGCTCTCAATGCTCAATCGGCCGCCGTGACGCATGAGCACATGCTTGACCAGCGCCAGACCCAGTCCAGTGCCACCTTGGGCGCGGCTGTCGGCGACGTCTACCCGGTAAAAGCGTTCGGTTAACCGCGGTAAATGCTCCGGTGTAATACCAGGGCCGTAGTCCCGTACCGACAGGCGCACTTCCGGGTGCCCGCCGCGGGTCTGTGCGTGGTTGAGGGTGATGTCGACGCGCTTGCCAGCGGCGCCGTATTTGAGCGCGTTCTCCACCAGGTTCTCGAGCGCGCGGATTAGTTCGTCCCGATCACCGAGCACGGTCAGCGCCTCGGGCGGCGTTGCGACCTTGATCGCGACGTCGCGGTCACGCGCTAGCGTCTGCAGGCCGTCCGCCACCTGCCGCACGATCGGTCCCAAGTCGTGCGGGGTGTTCGGTTGTAAATGCGCGTTGAGCTCGATACGCGACAGCGACAGCAGATCGTCGATGAGTCGGGCCATGCGGGTTGCTTGCGCCTGCATTATGCTCAGGAATTTTTCGCGCGCCGCCGGATCGTCCCTGGCGGAGCCTTGCAAGGTTTCGATGAACCCGAGTAGCGCTGCAAGCGGCGTGCGCAGTTCGTGGCTGGCATTGGCGACAAAGTCGGCGCGCATTTCCTCGACCCGGCGCAGCGGGGTGAGGTCGTTAAACGTCATCAGCAGGATGTCCGCGCGGTTGTCGCCGGGGACCGGCAGCCAAACCGGCGTGACGAAAGCTTCAAACCAGCGGTCGATCGGCACGCGCTCGAAGAACTCCACCCGTTGCGGCATTCGCATGGTGGTGGCGCGGCGGATCGCCTCCACCAGCTCCGGCATGCGCAGGGTGATCAAGGCCGGCTCGCCGCGGCGCAGCGATGGGGCAATTGCCGCCGCCCGCGCGTTGAAGGCGATAACGCGGCCTTCGCGGTCAAGCACGATCGCAGGGCTGGGCAATCCCCCGATCAGCGCGTCGATCAGCGGCGCCTGCGGATGCGGTGCGGTACGGCTGATATTCGGGGCCAGGGTTCCTGCGTCGCTATCGGAGGCAAGCCGGCCGAGCAGCACCAGCCAAGCATCGCGCAGGCGGGTCGGCCAATCGACCGCTTGCGGAGAATCTGCGTCCTCTGTCGCCATGGTTACTCTGCGATTTTCTTCCGGGCTTCAAGTTTGCTGCGCAAGGGCGCACTAGGCTGCCTTGCCTCCGGCGACGTGCGCTTCCGCAGCCCGCGTACGTCGAGCACGAACTCGCGCGTGCCTAATATAGCCAGCGCCACGATGAACGGTGCCACATAATAAAGCAGGCGGAACAGCAGGAGCCCGGCCAGCAAGCTCTCCTTGTCGTACTGCCACAGCGCTACCAGCATAGCGGCATCAAACACGCCGAGGCCACCGGGCGCGTGGCTAGCGAAGCCAAGCATGGTCGCCGAGACGAATACCACCGCGATGGTCACGAAGCCAACATTCGGCTCGCTGGGTAGCAGCATGTACATGGCTAGCGCACAGGAGCTCAGGTCGAGGATGCCGATCCCGATCTGCAGCAAGGTCGAACTGCCGCTCGGCAAACTGACCTTCCAGCTGCCTTTGCCCAACTCGCGCGGCGCGCTCCACACCCAGCCGACGTAACAGAGGAGCACTAGTAGCATGGCGCCGCCGATGCCGCGGTTGGCCCAATCCGGCAGCTGATCGATCAGCCCAGCAGCATGCGGCGTCGTCGCAATGCCGAGCCCGAGTACGGTGACGTTGCCTAGCCAGAAGGTCAGGCCAGCGATGAAGCAGATCTTCGCCACCTCGATGGCATCGAGGCCGTAGGTGGAATAGATGCGGTAGCGTACGGCGCCGCCTGTGAAAACCGTGGCGCCGATATTGTGGCCGATCGAATAGCTGGTGAAGGCGGAGAGCGCCGCGATGCGATAGGGAATCTCGGCGCGGTCGATCGCGCGCAAGGCGAACCAGTCGTAGAAAGTGAGCGTGAAATAGCCAAGGGCGACAAAGGCGGCGGCGGCGGCGATATGGCGCAGCTGGGTGCCCTCCACCGCGCGCGCCAGTTCATCGAGTTTGATGTCGCGCAGCATGTGCACGAGCACCACTACCGCCACGACAATGATGGCTAGGCTGAGCAACATGCCGACCCGGTTCCAGCCGATATATTTCTGGAAGTCTTGCGCCCCGACGCGCGGCTGCTTGAGCATCCATCCTCCGCTTCGGCGTC
>Ga0207859_1000229_pt1 | contig 7327 bp, 6 predicted proteins | sample LuqExpMetageno25_FD_187783 | JGI IMG/M metagenome (GOLD analysis project Ga0207859, IMG submission 187783) | Tropical forest soil microbial communities from Luquillo Experimental Forest, Puerto Rico - Sample 25 (SPAdes) | ecosystem: Environmental > Terrestrial > Soil > Tropical forest ...
CGTCGTGTTCGGCGCGCTGGCGGGCATCACTTACTGGTTCCCGAAGGCGTTCGGTTTTACGCTCGACGAGCGGTGGGGCAAAGCCAGTTTCTGGTGCTGGCTCATCGGCTTCTATCTCGCCTTCATGCCCCTTTATCAGCTGGGCCTCATGGGCATGACCCGGCGCCTTCAGCATATTGCGGATCCGAGCTGGCAGCCGCTTTTGTTGGTCGCAGAGCTCGGGGCCATTGTCATTTTCTGCGGAGTCCTCTGCCAGATCGCGCAGCTCTATGTCAGCATCCGCACGCGTGAGCAGCGCCGCGACCTGACCGGCGACCCGTGGAACGGGCGAACCCTCGAGTGGTCAACCTCATCGCCGCCGCCAGCCTACAATTTTGCGGTGCTGCCTAAAGTCGAGACTATCGACGCGTTCTGGCAGATGAAGCGTAAGGGGCTAGCCCCGGTGAAACCTGCCTATCAAGCAATCGAATTGCCGCACAACAGCTCAGCCGGTTTCATTACCGCTTTCTTTGCGACCGTCATGGGTTTTTCGCTCATCTGGCACATCTGGTGGTTGGCAATCCTCAACTTTCTCGCCGCCGCCATCGTGGTCATGATAGCCGGCTGGAGCATCGAGCGTGAGCACGAAATCTCGGCTGCCGAAGTCGCGCAAATGGAACGGGCGTGGTGAGGTGAGACCCGCATGACGATTGCAACGACACTCGACAGAACTCTAACCGCGGTTCCAACCGCGCTCGTGCGCGGCCGCGGCGGCGGCGGGCCGGCGCCCAAGCGAATCGTCGTCGCTTATGGATTCTGGATCTTCGTCCTCAGCGACATGGTCATGTTCTCGTCGCTGTTCGCGGCCTATGCGGTCTTGTCCGGCAATACCGCCGGCGGACCGACCGCGGCCGAGTTGTTCAACCTCCGCAACGTTTTCATCGAGACGATGTGTCTGTTGTTATCGAGCTATACATGCGGGATCGCAGTGCTGTCCGCCGAACGGGGGCAGCCAACGCCGTTCCTGGTCTTGGCAATCTTCACGTTCGCGCTCGGCGCGGCCTTTCTGTTCATCGAGGTCACTGAATTTGCCGGCATGGTGGCAAAGGGTGCCGGCCCCTCGCGCAGCGCCTTTCTCTCCAGCTTCTTCACTTTAGTAGGCACGCACGGCGTCCACGTCGCCAGCGGTTTGGTCGCGCTCGTCTATCTGGTGGCCCAGGTGCTCGCTCACGGCTTGCGCGCCGCCGTGCTGCGGCGCCTGTTGTGCTGGAGCTTGTTTTGGCACGCACTAGATATCGTCTGGGTCGGCGTATTCACGCTGGTCTATCTGATGGGAGGCCATTGATGAGCAATCCCGAGCACGTGTTCGACGACCGGACGCCGGGTGTCGAAGAGCATGAGCCCACGGCCAGCTATCTGTCGTACACGGCAGGGCTCGGGCTCGCTATCATTGCGACGATCGCTTCTTTCATCGTGGCGCAGACCAATTTGCTCTGGCCCCCGGGTATCCCGGTCGGCCTGATCGTCCTCGCCCTAGCGCAGATCGGCGTCCACCTCGTCTTCTTTCTGCATCTGGGCAGCGGCCCCGACAGCACGAATAATATTCTCGCTCTCGCCTTTGGCGTGCTGATCGCCTTTCTCGTCATCACCGGCTCCGTCTGGATCATCGCCAATCTCAACAGCAATATGATGCCGATGCCCGCGCAATAAGCGGAGAAAGCCCATTATGCGTGCCGAGGTCCTACGAAGGGAGTACGATCAACCTTGACCGGGCAATCCTGAGGACACCGGAGGTTCACGATGGCAATGCCTACGGATGAGCCGCAAGCAGCGCCAGCCCCGTCAGCGCGAAACAAGGCGCCCGACCCGCGGGCTGACACGCCCGAGATTCACGGCGACACAGGCAAGCCGAGCGCGCTGGCGAAGAAATGGGCGCCTTCGCCGACCCGCCTTCCGTCTATCATCGTCGGCGTCGTGGTCGCCACGGTCGCCGCCCTGTCGATCTGGTATCTGGTGCGGCCACAGCCCCTGCTAGTGCAAGGTGAGGTCGACGCCACGCGGTTTGACATTGCGGCGCGAGTTGACGGGCGGGTTGCGGAGGTCCCGGTCGAGCGCGGCCAGGACGTCGCCGCCGGGGCGGTGCTCGTGCGCATCGACAATCCGGAGACGATCGCCAAGAACGAGCAGGCTCTGGCGGCCAAGGTGGTGGCCGAGGCGCAGCTCGCCAACATCAATGCCGGCACGCGCGCCGAGCAGATCGCGGCACGCAAGGCTGCGCTCGAGCGTGCGGAGGCGACGGTAGTGCTGGCGCAGAAGACCTATGACCGCAAAAGCCAATTGGCCGAGCATGGCAACGCGCCGATTGCGCAGCTCGACCAGGCGACGGACTCCTTGCACGAAAGCCAGCGTGCCGTGGATCAGGCCCGATCGGCCTATGAACAGGCGGTCAATGGTTACACCAAAGAGGAGCACGAAATTGCCGAGGCGAACGTCGGCAAAGCCATTGCCGACATCAAGGCGGTGCAATCGATCATCGACCAAATGGTGGTCTACGCGCCGGTCGCTTCGCAAGTGTACGAGCGTAACGTCGAGCCCGGCGAATACGTTTCCCCCGGCGTGCCGCTGGTGACGTTGATCGATCTCAACGACGTGTGGATCCACTTCGACCTGCGCGAAGACCTGGTGAAGACGCTCAAGCTCGGCGACCGCTTCGACGTGCGAATTCCTGCACTCGCCGACCGCCGCATTACCGTCGAGGTCAAGCTCATTGCTACCAAGGGCGAATATGCGAGCTGGCGCGCCACGCGCGCCACTGGTGACTTCGACCTGCGCACGTTCTCGATCCGCGCCTATCCCGTCGAGAAGGTACCGGAGCTGCGACCGGGCATGAGCGCCTATCTCGATTGGCGGACCCGCCAATGAGACGCAGGCCGAAACCCGGCTTCTGGCTGGTTGCCCGACGCGAGCTGCGCTGGCTGCGGCACGACCGCGCCGCCCTGATCCTGATTTTCGGCGTGCCGCTTTTTGCCTTCGTGGTGCTGACCGGAGCGTTCAGCAACCCGGTGATCCGCGGGCTCGGCATAGTCGTGGTCGACGCCGACCGATCCGACACGTCGCGCGCCTTCACCGAGGAGGTGGCGGCGTCGCCGGGCCTCGGCATCGTCGAGCGCGCCGGCGACCTCGCGTCGGCAGTGCACGCGATCCGGTCCGGCGCGGCCATTGGCGCAGTCTACATACCAGCCAATTTCGAGCGCGATCTGAAGGCGGAGCGGCGCCCGCAGGTGGTCGCTTTCTACAACCAGCAATTCCTCACCGCCGCCGGTATCGCAGCATCGGGCCTCAGCGATAGCCTCTCGGCCGCCACCGAGCGCGCGGCGGAGCGCGGGGCGCCAAAGGCTACGCGCATCGGGTCGCTCGTCGCCGAGACCATCGTGCTGGTCAACCCGGCGCGCAACTACGCGCAGTTCCTACTCCGCGCGCTGCTGCCGATGGTTATCCACGTGGTCATCGCACTCGCGGCCGGCTATGCGGTCGGGTCCGAGTTCCGCCGCCGCAGCATGCGCATCTGGCTTGCCTGCGCGGGCGGCGACCCGATCGTGGCGCTCGCCGGCAAGCTCGCGCCGCTGTTCGCAATTTTCTTCGTCATCATGCTGGCGGTGCCGTTCAGCTTGGAGGGGTACCTCGGGGGTGAGTTTAAGGGCGATGTGCCGATGATGGTGGCTGCGGCCTCGCTGCTGATCATCGGCTATCTGGCATTGGGCGCCCTGATGCAACTTTTGGTGCGTAATCTCGCCACCGGCCTCAGTTTCACTAGTATCATCGTCTCGCCGGCGTTTGGCTACGCCGGCGTGGGGTTTCCAACCTTCGGCATGAACGCGTTCTCACAAATCTGGAGCGCATTTCTGCCGGTGCGCTGGTACATGGCGGTTCTGTTCGGACAGGCGGCACGCGGACTGCCGCTGGCTGAATCGGCCCGACCCTTCGCGGCGCTCGCTGCGCTTGCCACGATTTATTCTCTGTTGGCAATGCTCCGCCTGCGCTCGATCGCGAGACCGGGCGCTTCGGCTGCGCCCGCTCCCGAGCCGATCCTCGCCCACCCGGCGCCGCTCGGCATCGGCGGCGCCTTTGTCACCGAATGGCGGCGCGTGCTTGCCCTTCGTGGCGCTTTCCTTCTGTTGGTGGTTGCGCCGATAGTTTACGGAATTTATTACCCGCAGCCCTACCTCAATCAGATTCTTCGCAAGATCCCGATCGCGGTTGTCGATAATGATCTGAGCGAGCTGAGCCGACGCATCGTAGAGACTCTGGATGCGAGCGGGGTCATCAGCGTGGTGATCCGCGCCGATGGGCTTCCGCAAGCGCGCGCGGCCCTCGATCGCGGCGAGGCCTTCGCGGTAGTCGGCATTCCGCCCGGGACCGAGCGCGACGTGCTCAAGGGCACCACGGTCCACATTCCGATCTACGCCGATGCCACATACCTTTTTATCTTCAGAACCATGTCCAGCGGCATCGCGGTCGCAATCAATACGCTGTCGGCAGAGCTCGCCGCCGGCGGCGCGCGCACCGATGGCAGTTTGGTCAAGGCAGCGCTGGCATCGTCGAGTCCAGCCGATGTCCTGCTGCAGCCGATTTTTAACCCGGTCGGCGGCTATGGCAGCTACGTCGTGCCGGCGGCCTTCGTGCTGATCCTGCAACAGATGCTGCTGATCGGCGTGTCGCTTTTGACCGTGGTCGCAATGGCAGAGCGCAGCGTCGGAGCACTCGCGACCGTGCTCGGCCGCGGCGTCGCGCATCTGACCATCTTTTTGCCGGCGCTCGCGCTTTACTTCGTCGTGCTGCCGCGCTTTTACGGCTTTTCCACGCTCGGGCAGCCGCTGCAACTGTTTGCGCTGGCATCGGTGTTCACGTTAGCAACGAGCTTTATGGCGCAGGCGGCGGGCGCCTGGTTCAAGCATCCGGAAACCCCAATGCTGATCTTTGTTGCCACCAGCCTGCCGCAGTTCTTCCTGGCCGGCTTCTCCTGGCCGCGCGAAGCGATCCCGAGGCCGATTCTCGCGGCGCACTACGTGTTCCCGGCAGATTTCGCAATCGACGGACTAGTGCGCATAGACCAGCTAGGCGCAAGCCTGTGGGAGGTGGCGCGCGACTGGCGCGGTCTGTGGATTCTGGCGGTCGTCTATTTCACCCTCGCGGTTATATCCGCATTCTTCGTCAAGCGGAGACAGGCGCATGGCTAACAGGCCCGTAACCATTGTCGCGGTCGCTCTACTCGTGGTCGCGGCCGGCGCGGGTGGATATCTCGGGTGGCGTTCCAGTGTGGCGGCCCCCATCGTTGGCGTCGTGCGCGTGACCGAGATCCGCGTGGCGCCCGAGGTGAGCGGCCAGCTCACCAGTATCAAGGTCCGCAAGGGTGACCAGGTCCGCGCCGGCGACGTCGTTGCCGAGCTCTCGGCGCTCGAGATTTCTGCGTCGGTGACACAGGCGCGCGCGGCCCTCGGTGAAGCGGTGGCGAATCGCGACCACGTCTATGCCGGCGTGCGCGCGGAAGAGATCGCCTCGCTGGCGGCCGCCATTGCCAAGGCGAAGGCGAAGCTCGACTATGCGCAGGCGCAGCTCACTCGCACCGCCACTTTGGCGCAGAGCAATAACGCCACGCAGCAGGCCCTCGATGAGGCCGAAAACGACGTAGCGTCGGCGCGGGCCGACATCGCCGAGGCGGAAGCCAATCACGACGCGGCGGTCGCCGGGCCGACCCGCGAGGAGCGCGCCATCGCCGACGCGCAGGTCAAGGCCGCGGCGTCCGCGCTCGCCGTGCTCGAGCGGCACCTGGACAAGACCATCTTGCGCGCGCCGGCCGACGGTGTGGTTACCGTGATCGTCGCCGAGGTCGGTGAGAACATCCACCCCGGCCAGCCGGTTCTGGCGATCGAAGAGACCGGCAAGCGCTGGCTGTCGTTCAACGCGCGCGAAGATCTGCTGCGTGGCCTCACGGTCGGCGCGAAGGTCGACGTGGCGCGGCCGGGCGCACGCGAGTTGACGCCGGCCGTCGTCACCGAGGTGGTGCCGCTCGGGTCGTTCGCGACCTGGCAAGCTGAGCGCGCGATCGGCGATCATGATCGCAGCACTCTGCGCCTGCGACTCGATCCGCAAGGTGCTCAAACCGGTTTCGAGCCCGGCATGACGGTGTGGCTCAATCGTTGAGCGAAAAGTCACTGCGAAGGAACGTCCATCTCCGCCGACTCATTAGCTAGAGCGGCCTTGGCGGTTCCAGCCGACAAAAACGGCGCTCGCGCGGCCGGTATTACGCATGAGGGCGGTATGCAGCGGCCGTTCACGGAACAACCGTGCAGCCACAGCGTTCGACTGCGGTCGGAGAGGTAAAGAGTCGCTGGCAGTGCAAGAATGAACAGGAGCAGGAGAGACACATGGACAGGAACAAGGCGGAAGACATGCAGCACCACAAAGGACATCTCGGAATGAACATACCTCCGATCGTGTCGCGGAAGGAGTGGGAGGCCGCGCGCCAGCAGCTCCTCGTGAAGGAGAAATCCTTGACTCGTGCGCGTGATGCGCTGGCCGCCGAGCGTCGACGGATGCCGTGGATGGCGGTGGAGAAGAAGTACGAGTTCGACGGGCCCAAGGGTAAGGTGAGCCTGCTCGACCTATTTGAAGGTCGTCGTCAGCTGATCATCTACCGCGCTTTCTTCGAGGCCGGCGTCTACGGCTGGCCCGAGCATGCCTGCCGCGGCTGTTCATTCGGGGCCGATCAGGTCGCCCACCTCGCCCATCTGAACGCCCGCGACACCACGCTCGCGTATGCCTCGCGCGCGCCACAGAAGGACATCGAGCGTCTGAAGGCACGAATGGGTTGGAAGATGCCGTGGTACACCATCACGGACAGCTTCGACACCGACTTCGGCGTGGACGAATGGCACGGCCACAATGCATTCGTCCGCGACGGGGACAAGGTGTTCCGCACGTACTTTATCAATAGCCGCGGCGATGAGGCGATGGGGAGCACCTGGAGCTACCTCGACATGACGGCGCTCGGGCGCCAGGAGGAGTGGGAAGACTCGCCGGAGGGCTACCCTCAGACGCCGCCATACAAGTGGTGGAACTGGCACGACGCATATGGCGACGCCTCGCCGTCCCAATGGGACAGCGTCGTCGATCGCAGTCTCGATCTCCTCCAGAGTCAGCAATGAGTGTCATGACCGATATAAACTACGGCTGGGTGCCGTAGCGCTATGCCTACAGCTTTTGTTCAACTCAGCAAAACACAAAGGTAAGGAAAAGTCATGAGCGCCAACAATACCTATCTCGCTGTTTTCCTTGGCAGCAAAACCAG
>Ga0207859_1000242_pt1 | contig 7053 bp, 6 predicted proteins | sample LuqExpMetageno25_FD_187783 | JGI IMG/M metagenome (GOLD analysis project Ga0207859, IMG submission 187783) | Tropical forest soil microbial communities from Luquillo Experimental Forest, Puerto Rico - Sample 25 (SPAdes) | ecosystem: Environmental > Terrestrial > Soil > Tropical forest ...
ATATATTGATTTCATTAAATAATTTGCTCTAGACCATGCCGCGCGGAAGCGCGATTCCTGGGGGACATAAATCATACTCCAGGTTGTATTTTTAGGTGACCGAACTCGCGCTGGTTGTTCCAGCGGCGCCGGTTTTTCAGGCTGTGGGTTGTTTGCCCTGCCATATTTTTCCGAGCGGGCGGGCGCTATTCGCAAGAGATCCGCGCTCATCCTGCCGTGACGCTGCAACCAGCATCGGTCCAAGGGCAGGCCGGCGCGGTCGGCGTCTCCGGACGTGGATCCGGCGGCGCGTGCGCGAGACTGCCTCGCGTTTTAGGGAATGTGTCGCGGTCGCCCTTAAGGATGGCCGTTTCCTTTCAGCCGAATGTAAAGGCGTCGTGATAGGCGCCCTGCACTTGACCGCCCGGTACGGGCCCGCCTCCCGGCACGTGTACCATGTTGCCGATCACGGCGCAGGTCGCGCCATGCAAGCCATGACGTGGGATAGGCATCGGTGCGAGCGCTTCCCACGTATCGGTCTTCGGGTCATAGGCCTCGTTGGTGCCGAACACCTTGCCGGTGGCCTCGCCGCCGAACACGACGATCTTGCCGTTGATGTAGACGCAGGAGGGGCCGGAGCGCGGGGTCGGGAGCGGCGCACGGAAGCTCCAGCTGTCGGTCTTGGGGTCGTAGACGGCATTCAGTCCAGTATTGAAGTCGTAGGAATCCATGCGACCCGCGATGGCGTGGATCTTCCCGTCCACCACGGCGACGCCCATGTGATCGCGCTGGCCGACAAAAGGCTGCGTGCCAGTCGAGCCGCGCATACCGCCGAGGAAGGCATATGTGTTGGTGGCCGGATCGTAGACCTCATGCCACTCCACCGAGCGCACGTCGCGTCCGCCGAGTAGGTGAATCTTGCCATCGTGCACGATGGCTGAGATCGCGCCGCGAGGCCGCGCCAGACCGGCGATCGGCGCCCACTGGTCGGTGGTGTCGTCATAGACGAAGCACTTGGAATGCGGACAGCGGTTCTGCTCGATGAAACCACCGAATGTGTAGATTCTCGAGCCGATCGAAACGCCGGCCACGTGATTGCACGGCAGCGGGAACGCGGCCTTTAGTGACCAGGATTTCGAGGCGGGGTCGTAGACCTGGTGAAAATTCTGGTCGACACGGTGTTTGGCGTAGCCGGCGATGACGTGGATCTTGCCTTGGCATTCGATCACGGCATGTTCGCCGGTCGGGATCGGCAGACGAGGCTGTTCGATCCACTTGCCCTGGTTGGCCGCCTTGGGCGCCACGCTGGTCATGTAGCGCTGTTTCTCGACTGTCTTGGGGATGTCAGTGATGGTCTGGTCGCTTAAGCCGAGAAAGAGCGGAAGCTCCTGTTCTGCTGCCATTGTGGTCCTCAACAGACATAGCTCGGGATTGCGTCCCGCAATAATTTCTTGGTGAGCTCAACGCCCTCGCGCGCGACGTCATAGGGCGAGCGCGCCCATTGCTCGGGATTCGGCGCTTCGTAGCTCAGATAGCCAGTGTAGCCCTTCTCCGCCAACAGGCCGAACATCTCGCCCCATTTGACCACGCCCTTGCCAGGCGGCAGGCGGTCGGTCGGCCGCCGCGCGCCCGTGACCGGATTGGACGGCAGGTCGCTGTATTGGAAGCAGTAAATCTTGTCGGCCGGAACGCTCTCGAAGCCGCGGCCGCTGGCTCCGCTGCGGGCGAAATGATAGGCGTCGATCAGGTAACCGCAGTTCGGTCTGTTGGCGCCCTCGATCAGCTCGGTGAGCACGGCCAGGCTGTTAAGCACGTCGTGCTGCGAATTGAACTCGATGGCGAGCTTCAATTTGTATTCGGCAGCAATGTCGCCGGCTTCCTTGAGGTACTTGATCGCCTCTTTGATGGGGCCGTTCACCTGTCCTGGCGCACTCATCAGCATGTCGCAGCCGAGCCCGACCGCGTTCTCGCAGGATTCACGTAACACCTTGAACAGCCGTTTGCTCTCTTCGCCGGTTGCAAATAGCCAGCCATATTCGACGCCGAGCACACCGCAGGGGATGTCGCTCTTCTTAATAAGGTCGAGCACCTGCGCGTTGCTCATCCCGGCGTCGAAACACCGCTTGAAATCGATGCGGCGCAATTCCACGGCGTCGAAGCCGGCCTGCTTCGCTGCGTCGAGCGCTGTGGCAAGCGGCGTGGTGTCGACCGTCCACATGTGCAGGGCAAGGCGCCCAAATTTTCCAATCATTGCGTTTCCAAGTGAATGCCGCCGAGGTGAGACGGATTAGGGCGTTCTATGAGCCTTCATATTGCAGGATGTAAAGCCCCGCATTGGTGCCGGTGAGGTACACCAGTCCGCCCTCGGCGACGAAGACATCGCAGGACTGGGTCACCTTGGCGGGGTTCGGCCGCTGGTCGACGATTTTTTCTGGCGGCGGAGGCACGAAATAGCCAATCTGTTTTGGCTCGAACGCGTTGCGGATGTCATAAATACGCAGGCCGGCGTTGCGATAGGGTAGCGAAGAACTTCTCTTTGGAAGGAGTCCGGCACGCCGTCTGGCCGCCAGCCTTGATCGGAATGTCCTAGGAAGCCGATGTCCTTAGCGCTTAAGCCGGGAGGTTCATCGCTTTATCTGGAAGGTAAAGGAGATCCGGCCGGCAATACGCCGAACCGGGTCTCGAACCTTTTTCTCGACTTACGAACTCTTCGCAGCCGGTCTCCGCGTCGACATCACTAGGCCAACGGCTATGAGCGCGATGCCAAACCAGGTGAGATAGGGCTGAAAGGCGAATTTGCCGGACTGCTGAGCGGCAGTCACCAGCGCGTCGCACCGTGCGGTGGTCCAGAAGATGCAAGGCAACGTGTTGTAGATTTCCTTGGCGGCCAGGTAGAAGTAGAGCCACCAACTGGCCGACACCAACACGGCAATCGCTCCGCCAAACTGTAGCCAGAACGAATTGTCCGCGTAAACGAGGCTGCGCGTTGGCGGTGCGATCTCGTCGAGCCCCTTTTGTTTCGCTTCCGGCCCAAGCTGCGTCACCGACGCGGCGGCAATCAGCAGCAGCAGTGCCAAGCAGACAAACACGGTGGTCAGACTGTAGGTCTGCTGGATCAGCAGGATCGACGGCAGGATGAACGCTGTTGCCAGCCGTCCGACGCCTGACGCCCAGCCGAAGCCGGAGGCGCGGGCGTTGGTCGGGAACACCTCGGATGCAAAGATCTGCATCGAGTTGCCGGCGACTTGCACGAAGAAGATCATGACGAAACCGGCCACCATCAGCTCCATCGGCGTTCCGGCATTTGCGAATACGATCGCCATGACGCCTGCGCCGACGAACGCGCAGGCCGACGTAATCTTGCGGCCGAATTTGTCGAGCGCGTACATCATGAAAAGGCTCGCGCAAGGTACCGCGAAGTTCATCGCCAGGGTGTATTGCAGCGACTTCGTGATAGTAAAGCCTTTCTCGTTCATGATGTTCGGAAGCCATGTGGTAAGCCCGATGGCCACGCCGAAGAACGCCGTGAAGCAGATCATGCCGGCGATTACGCGCGTCGGGAACATCTTAAATACAACGGCAAATGGATCGCTCTTGGTGTCGCTCGCCACGTCCGTGGAAAGCGAGGAGAGCGGCGGCGGGGAAATACCCAGCCGCCCAAGCACGTCGAGCGCTTCTCGGCTCCGGCCGTGCGTCGCGAGATAGCGCGGCGATTCCGGAAGTGTGAAACGAAACACCCAGACAATCAGCGCGCCGACGCCGATCAACAGCCAGACGCCGCGCCAGGCATAATCGGGATTGCCGGCGAACAAGGTAGTTCCAAACAGCAGCACAAGTGCCGTGCCGATCGGCCAGACGCAGGCGCCGCCGATAAAGTGCACTAGCGCTAAAATGCGGCCGCGAATGTTCTTCGGCGAATACTCGCCCGCATAGGCAAAGGCTAGCGGCTGCTCCGCGCCAAGGCCCAAACCGGCGATGAACCGGCAGACGATCAGCGACACGACACTCGGTGCGAACGCGCCAAGGATCGTAAATATGCCGAACAATAGGAGATTGAACTGGTAGATGAAGCGGCGGCCGAAGCGGTCGCTGAGTTGTCCCTGCCCGGCGGTGCCGACGAACATTCCGAAAACCGTCGCTGCGCCGACAAGTCCCGCTTCGGGCGCGGATGCGAACTTGGATGAAATGATGTACGGAACGAGCGAACCGAATATCGTGAAATCGATGACGTCGAAGAAATAACCAGCGGCGATGAGCGCTATTACTCTCCGATGCAACGGCGAAATCTTCGCCTCGTCCAATGCGGTGCCAACAAATCCTTCGATTGTCCGAGCCACGGTGGTTTCCCCCTTGTACCGTTTCTAGTGTGTGCCGATGAGGCACCCGTCAGAATGATCTACAATCGCGAGGTTGCCTAGCCCAATTGGGGAGCCGAGCCCAAGTGGGCCGAGGGCGGGCCAGTTCCAGTGGTGAAAAACGGAGGAGAATTGGCTGGGAACTAGGACGGAAGTTGTTCGAGAGCGCTGGAACGACTTTGACGCCCTGCGAAATACTTTTACTGAGGCTATGGAAGGCTTTACTGAGGCTATGGGAGGGCGGACGTTCCAGTCGTAAAGCTAATCGTGGGCCATAAAAGGCAATCGATGACGTACGAACGCTTTCAAAAGGTACACGGGCAAATTTGAGGGAAGCATCCAACAAGCTAGCCCGGGTCGCACTTCTATCAGCGCCATGATTTCTGGATGGGACGTCTTGAAGAGTTCTTGTTGGAAGCGCGGTTGTTTCGTTGGTTGCAGCGGTCAGGAGGGGATCCCGCTATCGTGTCCCTTCGTTCGCCAGCGTACCGCTTGTCCCGAGTAAGTCCTTCAATACAGCGTCAAGCTGGCCCGGTGGGAACGGCTTCTGCAGCAATGGGATTTTTTCGTGGCGTGGCTCAACAAGGTAATCGTACCCTGTGATGAACGCGAAGGGAGTGCCGCTTTGTAGCAGAAGATCAGCAAGTTCAGGGTGATATTCCCCGTCAAGATTGAGGTCTAACAGCACGCCGTCAAAGTTGCGGTTGGCAAATGCCAGATGGGCCGTCCCGGCCGTGCGTGCAATACCGGCGACCACGTAACCGAGCTCCCGCAGCATCTCCTCAATCACGAGCGCAACCAGAAGCTCGTCCTCGATGATAAGGATGCGCGGCCCGCGAACCTTTGTAGAACGGTGATGCTTGTTCATGAGTTAATCCCGACAGAAGAACTGGGCCTCTTTAAGACCGTCGGGGATGTCATCCACAATGAATTTGCCCTTCGCCGAGCCCCCCAGAGGCGGACTCTTATACTCAAAGTCAATAATGGCTCTGGGATCTCATCGCCGCACACTTTGATGGATCAGAGGTGGGCGGAGACTTTTATTCGGGATAGAAACCCGCTCCGATAATTCCTGTTCCTCCATCGATCTTTATCGCCCTTACGTAACTCCATTTTTGAGATGGCTGGGTCTGTCTGGGTTTTGGTAACCAATAATCGACCCACCCTGATCCTTTTGACTTAACTAGCTTCATGAACTCATCGTGAAATGCCTTGCCGTTTTTGTCTTTGTCACCCGTCATATTTTTCCCCTCTCGCTCGGGAAAAGCTGGGTTGAGCAATACGTTTAGGTTTGGATCGTAGGCGAAAAGATATGTGTCACCGGACCACCATTCGCTCCCGCGTTTGCGAAACTCAATGAAAGCCGCCTTCCCTTGTTCGTCCACTATCGCCGCGGCCTTGTTGACCAGTGCTTCAATCTGCTTTGCCTTCTCGGAGCTCGGCGGAGATTGTTGCGACATGGCCGGATGGGTCGCCAACAAAAGCGCGGTACACATCAGAATGAATTGACGAAGCATTACTTGTCTCCTTCTGCGCTTCCCTCGTCGGTCGTGATGCTATCATAGTAGGCCGATCTGTCGTCAGTGTGCGTCCTTAGCGCATCTGTCGCCGACGCTGACAAATGTCCGCGCTAAAGCGGACGTTTATTTTACATCATGCTCGACCGCGTTAACCCGAACAACAACGGCGCGGGCTTTACTGGCGTTTTTTGAAATCGATTCTTAGAATTTTTGGGAATTAAAATTGGAAAAGGAGGCTCATTTTTAGGTGCGCTCTTGCCCGCGCAAGCACATTGCGCACGGTCATCGCGTGCAAACCTCCGCCACGCGCCGCAGAGCGCAATTCGGTGGTGCGAAGAAAGATTCAAACTGATTGCAAAAAACGACTCAAAATGACCAGATCTATTTGAGGGGACAAATTGATTTGCACAAAATAGGCTTATACCGTAGGGCCACAGAAATTTTTTACAGCACAGGGGAGACGGCAATGCGTATGATGCTCAAGTTCACTCTACCGGTCGAGAAGAGCAACACAGCTATTATCGTCGATCTATTCAAGTCGCTAGTCGGCTTGAGGCCGAGAACCTCTTTCTCCGCAGTTGAACTTGGCGTTACGGCAGAAGCCTCCTCGCGTCCGACTGCTGGACAGTGACCGAGCGTTGCTGGTCTGGATGGTTCGATTGTGGCCCTGCTTGCTCGGCGTAGTCCAGATCGCTCAGCCAGAGGTTCTGGAATGTCTTCGCGCTCCGGCGGCAAAATCGTGAACACTTGCTCGACCGCTCCGAGAATCCCCGATTGAATCCGTTAAATGTGTACTCTCTGCCACGCTCGCTCTTGTACTTGTGGGCTTGGTAGCGAAGCTGCAGGCGCAGGTGCTGTTCGAGAAGCTTCGCTTGGTCCTGGTGCAAGTTCTCCAGCAGCTTTCCGGCATGACGGTCTGGCTCGAGCGGCCGGGCGGAAGGTGCCCGGGCTGCGCTCGCCTCAATGGCCCTTATGAGTAGTACTCGCTGCCTCGAATCTCGTCCGAAACTGATCCAGGGCTATTTGGGACACAAATCGATCCAGCATACGGTGCGCTATACCGAGCTGGCCCCGACGCGCTTCAAAAATTTGTTTAGAGATTAGTGAGATTGGTACGACGTTTTGTCTTGATCCAACGATGGTATGCACAGTCCGAGCCACACCTGCAGGTAAGTCGCCGGGGGCCTCTCCCCGCCGCG